>Ga0208643_1000237_pt1 | contig 37224 bp, 51 predicted proteins | sample VirMetDEL_Nov_12_FD_184516 | JGI IMG/M metagenome (GOLD analysis project Ga0208643, IMG submission 184516) | Aqueous microbial communities from the Delaware River and Bay under freshwater to marine salinity gradient to study organic matter... | ecosystem: Environmental > Aquatic > Marine >...
GTTCACTCAAAAATACTGCTGCTACATATCCGTACTTCCCAGTCGAAATTGGGGCCTGCGTGGTATCAGATTCCTCTGGTGGTTACGTTTACGTCAACGTTGACTGGCATCACTCTGAACAATTGAGAGTAAGTGGTAATTCGCACATCGACGGTAACCTAACTGTAGACGGTGACTTAACTGTTAATGGTACACAGTCGATTGTTTCACAGGCTAACCTCGCAGTTGATAATTCATTTATCTATCTGAACTCTGGTAATACTATTGGTTCTGCGAATACTAACTTTACAGGTTCAGGTCTGGATGATGCTTACTTCACTGGACACTATGAAGGGACAACGACACAAACATTCTATGTTAGAATTGATGGGGTTGGTACAGGTTCTGGCGGTGTCGATACGTTTGAATGGTCATTAGATAACTTTTCAACGACCGAAGCAACCGACGTCGATATTACAGGTGATGATCAAGCTCTAGCTGATGGTATCAGTATCTTCTTTAACGCTACAACTGGTCACACCTCTGCTGATAAATGGGATGGCCAAGCTGCTCCAGTAAATACCGATACAGGTTGGTTTACTAATCGTAACACTGGCACTACTGGGGTAGGATATACACACCTTGGTATTTACTTTGATGTAAGCGATGGTATATTTAAAGTAGTAGATGAATATGCGCCTGAGCCTAATGGAAGCATTGACGATGGTGATGCATCGTATTCACTTGGTACATTTAAAGCCGATACATTCCAAGGTAACTTAACTGGTAACGTAGCAGGTAACGTAACAGGTAATGCTACATCTTCTACAGTCTTAGCAACAAGTCGAAATATTGCTATCAGCGGTGATATTACAGCTTCAGGCGTAGCATTTAATGGTTCAAGTAATATTACACTATCCGCAGCTATTACGGCTGGATCGATTGTAAATGCTGATATTAATGCTTCAGCAGCTATTGCGGATACCAAGCTTAATACTATATCTAGTGTAGGTAAAGTCCAAAACTCCGCAACATCCGCTACCTCAGCAAATACATCTTCATCAATTGTAGCAAGAAATGCATCTGGTAACTTCTCTGCTGGTACAATTACAGCAGCTCTTACTGGTAATGCTTCAACCGCATCTGCTCTTGCAACCGCTCGTGCGATAGCTCTTACCGGTGACGTAACCGGTAGTGCTAACTTTGATGGTTCAGGTAATATCTCAATTACCGCTACTGTTGGTGATGATACACACAACCACGTTATTTCTAACGTAGACGGTTTACAGACAGCTCTCGATGCTAAGTTGCCTCTTGCTGGCGGGACTATGTCTGGTAATTTAACTTTCGGTAGTTCAGCAGATATTAATCTAGGTAGTGGCTCCCAAATAAATGTTGGTGTAAGTGGCGAAGATAACTATGTATTTGCTTTTGCTCCCTCTACAAATTTCGGCTTAACTTTTAATACCGCAGCAGGAAATCCGGCCGGTGGATCTTATGATTTTAAAAATGGCACTGGTGCACAAATATTCGTTATCCCAGCAAATAGTGGCCGCGGGGCACAGTTTAAATATGATGGAAATGTTATCTTCACAGATGGCTATCATCCTAATGCGGACAAATGGACGACTGCTCGTACAATTACATTAGGCGGGGATTTATCTGGTAATGTTAGTATTGATGGATCTGCAAACGTGACACTAACTGCTACGGTAAATGATGGCTCAGGATCAGGTTTAGATGCCGATCTTCTCGACGGTCAACAAGGTTCGTATTACCGTATTGACGTATATAACGCAGCAGGAACACTTTTAAACTAATATAAATAGTTGAAAATAGGAATAAGATATGGCTAACCCGAGTTCAAGACAAGGTCTTATAGATTACTGCCTTAGAAGATTAGGCGATCCAGTAATCGAGATTAATGTCGATGTTGATCAATTAGAAGATCGGGTTGACGAGGCTTTACAGTACTGGCAAGAGTATCACTCAGATGCGACGTATAGAACCTATGTATCGCAGCTCGTAGGTGACAGTGACGTATCGAATAAATATGTTACCGTTTCTAATGATGTGATTTACATAAGTAGAATGTTCCGTATTTCGTCAAGCTTTAATACTTCGTTTAATTTCTTTGATATTAAGTATCAGATGATGTTAAATGACATTGCTGATATGCAAAACTTTGCAGGGGATTTAGCGTATTACGATCAGCTAAACCAGTACCTATCTCTGCTTGATATGAAGCTCAACGGTGAACCACAGACTACGTATTCACGTAAAATGAATCGTCTTTATCTTCACGGAGACTTTAATGATAAAGATGTGCAAGCCGGTGATTATATTGTATACGAAGCATACAAGACTGTAGATTCCGGTGCTCATACAAAAGTATGGAATGATATGTGGTTAAAAGAATATACCACTGCATTAATTAAGCAACAGTGGGGTTCAAACCTAATTAAGTTTGAAGGAATGCAATTACCAGGTGGAGTTACCCTTAACGGAAGACAGATCTTTGAGGATGCACTACAAGAAATTGAGAAACTAAGAGAAAAGATTCGCATGGACTTTGAGATGCCAGCAGATTTCTTTGTAGGATAAACAAATGGCAACAAATCATTATTTTAGCCAAAAGGTTAAATCAGAACAAAACCTATATGAAGATATTATTATAGAATCTCTTAAGATCTATGGTCAAGATGTCTATTACATTCCAAGAGAAATAGTAAATGAGGATCGTATTTTAGGCGACGATATACAATCATCATTTAGTAACTCATATAAAATCGAAATGTATATCGAGAACGCAGAAGGGTTTGATGGAGAAGGGGATCTTTTTACTAAGTTTGGTATTGAGATTCGTGACCAAGCAACCTTTATCGTATCTCGTAAAAGGTGGAATCAAACTATAGGCCGATATGATAATGAGATTAATTCTGTAAGACCAAGAGAAGGTGATCTAGTTTATCTTAGCCTATCTAATTCTTTATTTCAAATTCAGCACGTTGAGCATGAATCTCCATTCTACCAAATAAGCAATCTGCCCACCTATAAAATGAGATGTGAACTCTTTGAGTATAGTGGTGAAGCACTTGATACTGGTATTGATGTAATTGATGACATTGAAGCAGACTACGGATACCAATATGTTCTTACAGTCGATGTTACCAGAACTACTGCTCTTGGTGATGTAGGTATTACCGACTCCGGTAGTATCGGTGGTCTTAGACTAGTAGATCCTGGCGCAGGATATTTTAAGACAGCACCTATAGTTACAATTTCTACACCAGACGTTGGGACAGGCGCTGAAGTGGTAGCTATAATAGATAGTGATTTAGGACAAGTTATTGATCTAACGTTAGTTAATGGAGGTTTTGGATATACCTCAGCTGATTTAACTATAGCACCACCACCTGTTATTACATTTACAAAGGGTGAACCTGTGTATCAGACCCTTTCAGATGGTACTATTATCGAGGGCGAAGTTTCAGATTGGAATGATTCCAGTGGCACTTTGAAGATTGTTTCGGTTGGAGCTAGCGATGGCAAATTCCACGCTATTACGACTCGACTTATTCTTGCATCTGATGGTTCTGGTGGATTAGTTACAGCAGTGGTAGAAGATAACCAGCTATCTGAGAATGAACAGAATTTAGACTTCGGTACTGATAATCTAGAATTCTTAGATTTTAGCGACGAAAATCCATTTGGAGATCCTCAGTAATGTTAGGAACATATTTCTACCACGAACGTATCCGTAAAAGCGTCGCAATGTTTGGGTCTCTTTTTAATAACCTGTATGTTCTTCGTAAAGATTCGACGGGTAAAGTGCTTAACACTATGAAGGTTCCTTTATCGTATGCACCTAAAAGAGATTTTTTAGAACGTATTAGGGAAAATCCTGACTTAACCAATGACACAAAGGTGGCTATTAAATTACCTCGTATGTCGTTTGAAATCTTAGGGTATCAATATGATGCGCAAAGACAGCTACAAAAAATGGGTGCAAGAAATAGAGCTAGCGATAGTATAACTACAAACTCGAAGATATATAACTACGTACCATATACTATTGACATGCAGCTTAACGTCTATGCAAAGACTCAGGATGATGCTCTACAAATAGTAGAACAAATCATGCCGTACTTTAGTCCACAGTATAACTTAACCATTAAGCCATTTTCAGATTATCCAGATATAAAAGAAGATGTTCCTATTATATTAAATGGTATATCTTACTCTGATGACTATGAAGGATCTTTTAATAGACGAACTATTATCTATCAATTAGACTTTCAAATGCATGCCAACTTTTACCAGAGCATTAACGAAGGCAAAATTATTCGCAAGGTTACTAATGAAATTTATTTTATGGCAGATTCCGATTATAAGGTTTCAACTTTAACAGTAGAACCAAACCCCTTAAACGTTTCACCTGATAGTGATTATGGATTTACAGAAACTTTAACAACATTGATTGATTGATATGGACTCAGATAGAATTAAAAATGACTATGAATATTCAAGAGACACCTTATTTGATTTAATCAATAAGGGACGAAATGCTCTTGAAGATATGATCGACGTCGCACGTGAGAGCGAGCACCCTAGAGCATTCGAAGTGCTATCTGGACTTATTAAAAACGTTGCTGATGTTAACGATAAGCTTATGGATCTGAATAAGAAACATAAAGATATTAACATTAAAGAACAACCACAGTTACCTCATGGACAAACTACTAATAATCTGTTCATAGGATCAACAACAGATCTTCAACGTATGCTTCAAGATGCGAATAATAAACAAGTAGAGAGCAACGTAGTTGATATTACACCACATTTAAAAGATGAATAATATTGTAAATACTAATGAAGGTTACTTAGGTAATCAAAATGTTAAACGTGATGGGATTGTTCAGGGATGGTCACAAGAAACTATACTTGAATATCAAAAGTGCATGAATGATCCTGCATATTTTGCTGTGACATACTGTAAGATTATTTCACTTGATGAAGGCTTAGTAAACTTTAAGCTGTATCCTTACCAGAAAAAGATGTTTCAGCACTTTAACGATAACCGATTTACTATTGTTCTTGCATGTCGTCAGAGTGGTAAATCAATTTCATCTGTTGCGTATCTGCTTTGGTTTGGCATTTTTCATTCTGAAAAAAATATTGCAGTATTAGCAAACAAAGGTGCTACGGCCCGTGAGATGCTTTCACGTGTTACACTTATGTTAGAGAACTTACCATTCTTTCTACAGCCTGGCACAAAAGCTTTAAACAAAGGTTCAATTGAGTTTAGTAATAACTCTAAGATTTTTGCTGCGGCTACTTCAGGTTCTTCTATTCGTGGTCAATCTGTTAACCTACTTTATCTTGACGAATTTGCATTCGTTGAAAATGCTACAGAATTTTATACATCGACATATCCCGTTGTTTCATCTGGTAAAGATACAAAGGTTATTATTACATCAACTGCGAACGGTATTGGTAACCAGTTCTATACTATCTGGCAAGGCGCTGGACAAAAGACAAACGCATATATACCATTCAGAGTTGATTGGTGGGATGTTCCAGGACGTGATGAAGCTTGGAAGCGTGAGACGGTTAACAATACTTCACAGCTTCAGTTTGATCAGGAATTTGGCAATACGTTCTTCGGCACTGGCGACACACTAATCGGCGCAGAAGCTCTTATGAGAATGAAGGCTATAGACCCTGTTAAGATTCTAGAGGGTGGGCACTTACTGGTTTATAAAGAAACCAAAAAAGATCATGAATATATTATATGCGTAGATGTAAGTAAGGGAAGAGGACAGGATTATTCTACATTTAATGTGATCGATGTAACCTGTAGACCGTTTGAACAAGTCGCGGTTTATCGATGTAACTCTATCTCTCCAATACTCTTCCCTGACATTATTTATAAGTATGCAACTTCTTACAATCAGGCATACGTTATTATTGAATCAAATGATCAAGGTGTGCTAGTCACGCGTGGTTTATATCATGAATTAGAATATGAAAACATGCACGTATCGTCTGCGCTTAAATCAGACGGAATTGGTATTGAAATGACTCGCAAGGTAAAACGGTTAGGATGTTCTGGTATTAAAGATATTATTGAGAATGAAAAACTCCAGATCCATGACACCAATACTATCTTAGAGTGTTCTACATTTATTGCCAAGGGCCAATCGTATGAAGCCTCACAGGGTAACCATGACGACTTAATGATGAATTTAGTTATGTTTGGCTACTTTGCTACGACTGAAATGTTTGGTGATATGACGGATATCAATTTAAAAGAGATGATGTTTAAGGATAAAATGAATCAGATTGAAAATGACTTGGTGCCATTCGGATTTATTGATGATGGATCTGATGCAATTAATGAATTACAAAGAGAAGACGACATAGGTAAACCTTGGGCCATAGACTATGAACACCACAGTTTCTAAATATAATTTCTTATAAATAGAAATAAGTGATAGATCCGCATTATGATATAAGCTTATAATTTAACTCAGAGGAAAAGAGTCATGGCAATTTCAACACCATTACAGTCTCCTGGCATATTTGTTAGAGAGATTGATCTTACTGGGGTTGTTCCGAATGTTCCTACGTCTACTGGCGGTTTTGTTGGGGAATTTAACTGGGGTCCTGTAGAGGAAACTCAATTAATTTCAACAGAAACCGGTTTGGTAGAAGCATTTGGTTCACCTGACAGTGATAACACAGTAGAGTGGCATTCTGCTGCCTACTTCTTAAGATATTCAAACGAGCTTCAAGTCGTTCGAGTTGTAGAATCCGCAACGAATGGTTTCGATGTGGCATCAGGCGCTGCAGCACCTCTTGTCAAAAATAGAGATAACTTCGATAACCAAATCAGTGCACTTAACGATAGCGATCATTCGTTTATCGGCAAATATCCAGGTGAGGTTGGTAACTCGATCTCTATTCACTGGTGTGGTGCAGATTCTTCGGGTGATTCCGACTTTAACGCTTGGACTTATAATACAAGCTTTGATACAGCGCCAGGTACATCTGCACATGCAACAGACGCTGGAGCATCAGGCGATGAAGTCCATGTAGTAGTAGTTGATCGCCTTGGCGAACTATCAGGTACTAGAGGCCAAGTCTTAGAAACCTTCCCATTTGTATCTCTTGCAAAAGGTGCATTAAGCGCTGATGGTTCATCTAATTACATCCTCGACAGAATCAACAACGGTTCTAAATACACTTGGATGGCTGGATTTGGTACTGGCAACTTTAGCGTACAAGCAGGTACAAATGCGGCTTCTGGTAAAGACTATGCTCAGTCGGGTGTAGTAACTAAATCTATCAATTTCACAGGTGGTTCAAATGGCAATGCTCTTGGTGTAGGCGACTATGCAACAGGCTTTGACTTATTTGAAGATAAAGAAAATCTGCTAATAGATTTCTTAATTGCTCCAGGTATGAACGCCCGTGCGGATCAAACTTCGGTAGTTAACGATTGTGTTGCGATTGCACAGGGTATTCGTAAAGACTGTGTAGTAGTTACTTCACCTGCAAGATCTGATATTATTAATAATACAGATCCAACCACAAGTACTGTTACAACTGGTAATACATTTACTAGTTCGTCTTACCTTATTGTTGACAACAACTACCTAAAGGTATATGATAAGTTTAACGATCAATACATCTATATTCCAGCGGCATCTTCTGTTGCAGGTATTATGGCTGCTACTGATGCAGTTGCTGCTCCTTGGTTCTCGCCAGCTGGTCCACGTAGAGGTCAGATGCTTGGTATTACTTCACTGGCATACTCTCCTAACCAGACTCAGCGTGACACTCTTTACAAAGCAGGCATTAACCCGATCGCAAATATTCCTGGTCAAGGTGTAATGTTATTCGGCGATAAGACTAAGCTTTCTCGTCCAAGTGCATTCGATCGTATTAACGTACGTCGTCTGTTCCTCGGTATTGAAAGAGCGATCTCTGTTGCAGCACGTAACGTTATGTTTGAATTCAACGATGAGTTTACTCGCGCAGAGTTTAAAAATGTTATCGAGCCTTTCCTTAGAGAAATCCAAGGTCGAAGAGGTATCACCGACTTCCGCGTCGTTTGTGACGAATCAAACAACACACCGGCAGTTATAGATAGAAACGAATTCGTATGTTCGATCTTCGTCAAACCAGCACGTTCAATTAACTTCGTAACGCTTAACTTCGTTGCAGTTAGAACAGGTGTTGACTTTGAAGAAGTCGTAGGTACGGTATAAGCGCTAAGGAGAATATAAAATGGCTATTCTTGGAGTAGACGATTTTAAGGCCAAGTTAAAAGGTGGTGGCGCTAGACCTAATCTGTTTAAAGCTACTATTAACTTCCCAGCTTATGCAAATGGTGATGTAGAAATTACTTCATTCCTTTGTGAAGCTGCTCAGCTACCTGGATCAACAATGGGATTAATTACAATCCCATTCCGTGGTAGACAACTTAAACTTGCTGGTGATAGAACGTTTGACACGTGGTCACCAACAATTATTAACGACACTGATTTCCGTGTTCGTAACTCAATGGAACGCTGGATGAATGGTATTAACGCACACAGTGCAAATACTGGACTGACAGCACCTATTGATTACGAAGCAGATCTGTTAGTGGAACAGTTGGACCGCGATGGATCAATCCTAAAGACATATACCTTTAGAGGTTGCTTTCCTACCGTGGTATCTCCAATTGATCTTGCGTATTCTGCGAATGATGATATCGAAAGATTCAGTGTAGAATTCCAAGTTCAGTATTGGGAATCAAATACCACTTCCTAATAAGTGGATATATAAGATCAGGTTGGGCGGGAACGCCCAACCTCTTTAAACGATAGGATTAATAATGGCTGATAACAGTTTAAAATTGTTTGGGTTCGAAATTAGCAGAACCAAAAAACAAGAACAAGATGAAAAGAATTTAAAATCTATCGTTCCTAAGGTGGACGAAGATGGTGCAGGTTATGTAACCGCATCAGGATCGCACTATGGCCAATACGTAGATATCCATGGCGACAAATCCAAAGATAATTCTTCACTTATTCAAAAATATCGTGGTGTTGCTCAGCATCCAGAAGTTGATGCAGCAATTGAAGACATTACCAATGAAGCTGTTTCTGGTGGTGATAAGATGTCGGTCAAAGTGAATCTTGACGAAACAGACCTATCCAAATCTATTAAAACTAAAATTGTCGAAGAATTTGACGAGATCCTTTATATGCTCAAATTTGGGGATATGGGTCATGATATTTTTAGATCATGGTACATCGATGGTAGAAAAGTATACCACCTTGTAGTTGATGAAAATAATCCTAAGAAAGGCATCCAGGATATTCGTCCAGTTGATGCTGCTAAGGTCCGTAAGGTAAAAGAAGTTATCCGTAAAAAAGATCCTATTACAGGTGCCACAATCATCGAGGGTCAAAACGAATATTACATCTATCAAGAAAAACCTGGACAACAGAACTCTGGTATTAAACTTACAAAAGATTCTGTTATCTATACAACATCAGGTCTTTTAGATTCTACACAAAAGAACGTGGTTTCGTACCTACATAAAGCCCTTAAGCCTATTAACCAGTTGCGCATGATGGAAGACTCACTTGTGATCTATCGTCTTGCACGTGCGCCTGAACGTCGTATCTTCTATATCGATGTTGGTAACTTGCCAAAAGGTAAAGCTGAAGAGTATATGAAAGGTATTATGACTCGTTATCGTAACAAGCTTGTTTACGATGCTAGCACGGGTGAGATTAAAGATGACCGTAAACACATGTCTATGCTTGAAGATTTCTGGCTGCCAAGACGTGAAGGTGGACGTGGTACAGAGATTAGTACACTTCCAGGCGGTGAGAACCTAGGCCAGATTGACGATATTCTTTACTTTCAAAAAAGACTATATAGATCTTTAAACGTTCCAGTAAACCGTCTTGAGCAAGAGTCTCAGTTCTCTCTAGGTAGATCCTCTGAGATTACACGTGACGAACTTAAGTTTCAGAAGTTTATCGATCGTCTTCGTCTTCGTTTCTCTATGATGTTTAGAGAAATGCTTAAGAGACAGCTTATTCTTAAGAACGTTATTACAGAAGAAGATTGGGAAGAATTCTCAAACCATCTTAACTTTGAATTTACCCGTGATAACCACTTCACTGAATTAAAAGACGCAGAGCTATTAAGAGAGAAACTGCAGTCACTTGATCAAGTACAAAACTATGTCGGGGAGTACTTCTCTAAAGAGTGGGTTATGAAGAACATATTGAAATTTGATGATGAGCTCATAAAACAGATGGCTGGACAGTTAGAGCAAGAAGAGCCAGAAGAATCTGAAGAACCGCCGCAGGATCAAGAAGAAGACGGTGGTTCTAACCACACTATTAATTTGAAAGTCGCAAAATAGGAGTTATTATGACTGAAGAAACAAATGGCATCTCTGATATGATTGACCATATCTATAATTCTGAATTCGAAAAAGCAAGTGCTATCTGGAATGATGCAATTGGCCAACGCGTTGATGATGCTATAGACCAGGAAAAGATTGCTGTAGCACAATCCATTTATACTATTGATCAAGAAGATCTTGATGATGAATTCGAAGACGAAGATCTAGATTTTTCGGATGAAGAATTAGCTGCTGCAGCTGAAGATATGGATACAGATGAAGAGTTAGATGAAGAGTGATCTAACGTTTAAGGTAAACGTAATTGAAAAAAGCTTTATGGGATCTAGAATCAAATAGATTTAGCTTAGCTGAATGGGAAAAAACTAGAATAGAGTATTGGCAACCAGTACTCTATTTTAATGGTCCTAATAAACAAAAAATAGATTTTAATATATGTGCAAAGAATGCTTGTACTACTATTAAAACTTATTTCGGTTGGGCACATGATAGGGACTGGTTAACCAAAAATAAATTTTCAGAATTGGATCTTGAAGAATTTAAACTAGATCCTACTATTAGCGATACAGATTTAGAAAATTTAAAATCAGGTCAAATGGTATTAACCCCACTTAATACTAGAAGAAAAACTAGAATAGGACTTTGGCATAACTCAGATGATACTGGTTGGGAATTTTTTAGATATGATGTGCCTAGATTTGCTATTAAAAGAGATCCTATAAAAAGATTTATTTCAGGTTATTATCAAATCCATAATGATAACGCTTGGTTAATTTTTAAATCACATAGCTATAACATCGATGAGATGCTAGATCATTTAGAAAACAATACATTTTGGAATGAACATTTATCATCACAGACTTGGTGGATGAGTGGTAGATCTACTGATGACTTTGACTATATATATGATATTAGTCATACCAATGAATGTATGGATCATATGCAACGTTTGATGGGATTTAAATCAGAAGTACCTGATATACATATGATGAAGACTAAAAAGTTGGATCCGCCAGAACTTACTTCACTGCAAAAAAATCGTATCGAAGAATTATATAAAGAAGATTACTATAACGGTTGGTATTAATTCTTTTAAAGTAAAAAACATTAAACGTATAAATAAACAAGAATATTAAAATAAAGTGTAACATATGAAAACTTTTGCACAAATTCGTGAAGCAATGAAAAAGGGCATGCCACCTGGTGAGCATGTCTATGATGCAAAAGTCGGCAAACATGATATAATGGTACATAAAGAAAAGAATAAATTTACGGCATACATCGATATGGAGAAATTGGACATTTACAATTCTCTTAATGATGCAAAGAAAGCCGCAACTGATTTCGTAAAAATGGCCGGAGGCAAATAATGAAACTGATCACAGAATTTACAGAGACTGATGTGCAATGTATCGTCGAGAAAAAAGAAGACGGATCAAAGAATCATGTCATTGAAGGGATCTTTGCTCAGGCCGAAGGTAAAAATAGAAACGGACGTATCTACCCCAAATCCATTATGGAAAGCGCGGTAAATAAGTACGTAACAGGCCAAGTTAAAACAGGTAGGGCAGTGGGTGAATTAAACCACCCAGATGGTCCTACTATTAACTTGGATAAGGTATCCCATCTAATTACCGAACTAAGAATGGACGGTAATAATGTGATGGGTAAGGCACGTATTTTGGAAACTCCAATGGGTAAAATCGTAAAAGGTTTACTTGAGGGCGGTGTCCAACTAGGTGTATCAACTCGTGGTATGGGAAGTCTTGAACAGAGAAACGGTGTTATGTATGTCAAAGATGACTTTATGTTAAACACTATTGATATCGTTCAAGATCCATCGGCACCTCAAGCTTTCGTTAATGGGATTATGGAAGGTGTAGAATGGATCTGGAATAACGGCGTTATCGAAGCTCAAGAAATTGAAAGAATAGAGACAGAAATTAAAACAACTCCAAGAGCAGACCTTTATGAGGCGCAAGTTCGCGAGTTTAAGAATTTCCTCTCGTTAATGAAAAACAAATAGGAGTCAATCATGACTGATCAAGTAGAACAGGATGTTGCACTCGATGATGACGGGATCGAAATCAGCGAAATGCAAGATGCTAAAAACACGGAAGAGGCATCTGTTGCTTCTGTGAAGAAAGCAGAAGGTGCAGGTAAATCTGCAGCGAAGCGTAAAGGCGATAAGGCTAACTCCGACAAATCCGATCTGAAAACAGGTGGTAAAGCTTCTGGCTTACAAGCTGAAGATATGGATTTCTCTGAAGACCTCGAAGCACTGATGGACGAAGAAGCTACTTTGTCTGAAGGTTTCAAAGGTAAAGCCGCAATCATTTTTGAAGCAGCGATGAAATCAAAGCTTTCAGAAGAAATTGAGCGTCTCGAAGAAAATTATGCTACCACACTTCAGGAAGAAGTAGACACATTCAAAGCCGATATGGTTGAGAAGGTCGACGGTTATCTGAACTATGTAGTTGAAAATTGGATGAAAGAAAATGAACTTGCAATTCAGAGCGGTATCCGTACTGAGATCGCAGAAGAGTTCATGGACAAACTGCAGACACTGTTCACAGAGTCTTATATTGCAGTTCCCGATTCCAAAGTAGACCTAGTTGACGATCTGGCTAATCAGAACTCTTCACTCGAAGAAAAACTGGATGCACAGACCGAAGACATGATCGCAATGAAAGAAGAGCTAGAATCGTTCAAGCGTTACGAAATTATTCGTGAAGCTGCACGCAATCTGGCACAAACAGAAGTTGAAAAGCTTGTTAAGCTTTCTGAAGATATCGACTTTGTAAGCGAAGAAGTCTTCGCAAGTAAAGTTGAAACAATCAAAGAAGCTTATTTCAAGAAAGAAAAAGCAGCTACTGATTCAATCATTGAAGATGTTGCAGATGTTGATGATGGAGAAGTCCAAGACCTTTCCGAATCAATGGGGCAATATCTTAAAGCCCTTAGAAAAACACAATACTAATAATCAACTTAGGAGTTCCGAAATGGAAACTTATGATCGTTTAACCCAGAAATGGGCCCCAGTACTGAACGAAGGTACTGAAATCAAAGATGCACACAAGCGTGCGGTTACAGCTGTTGTTCTTGAGAACCAAGAAAGAGAGTTTGCTGCTCAGTCCGGTCAAGCAGCAATGCTTAACGAAGCTGCACCAGGTAACGCAACTACTTCCGCTGCTAACTGGAACCCAGTTCTGATCAGCCTCGTACGTCGTGCAATGCCAAACATGATGGCATATGATGTTGCTGGTGTTCAGCCAATGACTGGTCCAACAGGCTTGATCTTCGCAATGAAGTCACGCTACGGTGCTGGTGCAACTGGTTCGACTGAAGCACTCTTCAATGAAGCAAACACAACCTTCTCTGGCGACTCAAGTGCAACACAAGCACAAGGCCCATCAGGTCTTTCCGGTCTTACAGACTCCAACTCAGACTCCTCGATCGACAACGATCGTACAGGTCCTGATTTTGGTGGTGCTATGCCAACAGCCGACGCAGAAGCACTTGGTTCCACAGGTGGTTCCAGCTTCGGTGAGATGGGTTTCACCATTGAAAAAGCAACTGTTACTGCAAAGTCACGTGCGCTGAAAGCCGAGTACAGCCTCGAGCTTGCACAGGATTTGAAAGCAATCCACGGTCTTGACGCAGAGACAGAGCTTGCAAACATTCTCTCAACAGAGATTCTTGCAGAGATCAACCGCGAAGTTATTCGCACGATCAACAGCCAAGCTAAAACCGGTGCTCTTACAGCTAACACAGCAATCAACGGTATCTTTGACTTGTCAACAGATGCAGATGGTCGTTGGAGTGTAGAAAAGATCAAAGGTCTTATTCTTCAGCTTGAGCGTGAAGCTAACACAATCGCAAAAGAAACACGTCGCGGTAAAGGTAACTTTGCTATCGTGTCTTCAGACGTAGCTTCTGCACTTGCAGCTTCAGGCATGCTTGACTATTCTCCTGCAATGTCAACTGCTCTTAACGTAGACGATACAGGCAACACATTCGCTGGTGTACTTAACGGTCGCATGAAGATCTATATCGATCCATATGCATCTGCAGATTACATCAACGTTGGCTATAAGGGTACAAACCCATATGACGCCGGTGTGTTCTACTGCCCATACGTACCGCTTACAATGGTTCGCGCCGTTTCTGAGGAAACGTTCCAGCCTAAAATTGGTTTCAAGACACGCTACGGCATGGCTTCTAACCCATTCGTTGGTACATCTCCTGCGGACGGTCTTGCAACTGCTAAGACTAACCAATATTACAGAATCTTCAGAGTTGACAATATCCTGGCATAAGTCACATAAAAAAGGGAGAGGGTTTAACCTCTCCCACCTTAAACTAGGCAGCCTTCGGGTTGCCTTTTTTTTATCTTTTTTTTAATCAGTGTACTGAGATGGAACTGCGCTGGCATCCCAGACGTATTTGCTAAATTTATTATTCTGAACAACCACCACATCATCAGGACCTACTTCACTCCAGACACGATCGTCCATCCATTTGTGGTAGTAAGCTGGCCCACCCCAGACTCTTCGAGCCCGTTGGTAGGTAGCATTATCCATTCCGACGTAGTGTACCGTTTTCATTTTATCAAAGGTCTTTCATGTTCATTTTAATGCCTACGTAGGTTTCTGCCCAACGTTTGGCTTCTTCGAATGTGTCAAAAAGTTCACTAATGTTCTCATAATCGTTATAAAGATCACCCTGTGGCATATCCAAAACAAAATACATATCTAATTCGCGGATGGTAACAGGCTTAATGGAGTTTGTTGCAGTGAAGGCGTTTTGTGCATATTCGAAGTTCATCATGTTGTATCTCCTTTTGATATAACCATACTACAGTATTTCAAATCAAATGTAAACGGCCTAAATGCGTTTTTTTCAGTTTTTTTTCATATAAATACCCGTAAGCAACAGAGGATTAGTCATGGTCACCACTACTACAACATTACAGAACCCAAATATATTACAGCCTACAGGTTTCAAGGTAGTTATTAACCGTAAAAGGTTTGCTAATTTAGAGTTCTTTGCTAACACGGTTGGGCATCCGTCAGTTAACCTTGCCCCAGCAGTTACACCTTTTCGTCGTGCAGATATGTTCCAACCCGGTGATAAACTTACATTTGATGAGCTTGTAATCGATGCTATTATGGATGAAGAGATGTATGTCTATAATGAAGTATACGACTGGATGACCGGATTAGTAGAAGAAAATATTAAACCCCGTGGGGTATCATTAACAGGTATTGATGACACCTCAGCTTATGATATATCGGTCTTAATTTTAAACAGTGCTAACAATGTAGTAAGAACTATTACTTACAGAAACGCAATGATAACGTCAGTTGGCTCTATTAATTTTACGACGACAACCGGAGTGGAAACCATAACCTGCGCTATGTCATTCCGATATGATACATTTGATTTTTCTTAATATATTTACTTTATAGAGTAAAAATGATATAATTACTCTGTAGAGTAAATTTGGAGATATTATGAACTACCTTGACACCGTTTTAAAAATGTGGGAAACCGATTCCAAGATTGATAGTACATCTCTCGACGAATCATCTCGACAGTCTCCTATGCTTCATGCAAAATATCTTCCACTACTATCAGAAGCAAAGATGCAGTTGAAGCGGGCAGATATGGAACAGAAAACCTTACTGAAAGATAAGTGGCTTTACTATAATGGTAAGATGACAAAAGAACAGATCGAATCCCGAGGATGGGAGTTCGATCCGTTTGAGGGACTTAGAGTCCTAAAAGGTGAGATGAATTACTACTACGACGCTGACGCCGATATTCAAAAATCAGAACTAAGAATTCAACAATGGAAAATTGTAGTAGATACTTTAGTAGAAATTGTAGATAATATTAAATGGCGTCACCAAACCATTGGTAATATGATTAAGTGGCGAATGTTTGAAGCGGGCGGTTAAACCTCTTCTTGTGATAATCGTATTATATTATAAAGGACGTCGCCTTGTAATGCCGTATAATCTACAGCAGTAGATAAAGCATATTGATGATCGAATTCTTCTTTATCAGTGAAAATCCTTACTCTATGAAAAGTTTGGGTTTCTTCATCAAAAGATTTAGAAATAAATTCGTTCTCCCAAATATCATCAGATTCGCTCATCATATTTTTTGAGATTAAGTCTTCTTTTAACATCTGCTTAAAATCAGGCCAACTAACGTCTTTACAGAGTACTTTATTATAAAATTCGTCTTCGGTTGAGCACCAAGGATAATCTGCGTGATCCGTTAATCCTACAATTTTATCGGTAACTTGATATGGCATTTATTCTTTCCTATTCCTAATAGTATCTATTTTTTTATGATCCCATTCTAATTACTATTTATAACAATTAGATTTTAATTTACACTAAGAATATTCATAGCCAACCATATATTTTTCCTTTCATTATATCAGTGATATATACCATTATGAATACATTAAAAGTAAAAAACAAAAATCATTCTGTAATGCATGTAGGATGTGACTATGGCATAGCGAATGAGCTCAGTGAGTTCTTTTCATTCTTTGTGCCTGGTTATAAATTCATGCCTGCGTATAAAAATCGTGTATGGGATGGAAAGATCCGATTGTTTAATATCCAAACAATGGAGTTACCAGTAGGTCTATATCCGTTTCTTGCAGAGTTTGCTAAGCCTCGCAATTATACGATCGAGGTAGAACATAATAACTATTACGGTCGACCAGATTCCCAGATCGATATTAACCCAGATGAAATTAAAAGCTTCATTGATGGATTGGAACTTCATGCAAGAGGTAAACCAATTGGGATAAGAGACTATCAATTTGATGCGGTCTGTGAAGGACTGCACAGAAAAAGAGCCGTTCTTATATCACCAACAGGTTCTGGCAAATCTCTTATCATCTACACACTCGTTCAAAAATATTTACTTTCGCTTAGGAAGGCAGAGCGGAAAGTCCTGGTTATTGTACCAACGACTTCGCTGGTTGAGCAAATGTATAATGACTTCGCAGACTACGGAATGCCTGTCGAAGACTGTGTCCACAGGATTTATTCTGGACGAGATAAACAGACCGACAAAGACATTGTCATTTCAACATGGCAGTCAATCTACAAACTTCCGGCGCAATGGTTTGAACAATTTGGTGCTGTCGTTGGTGATGAATGCCATGGGTTTAAATCTAAATCTCTGACTACTATCATGAATAAGTGTAAGGAAGCTGAGTACCGATGGGGTACAACAGGTACACTCGATGGTTCGCAAACGCATGAACTCGTATTACAGGGCCTTTTTGGTAAGATATATAATGTAACAACCACAAAGAAACTACAAGATGAAGACACACTTGCTAAACTTAAGATCAACGTACTACTACTTAAGCATCCTCTTGAAGTACGGCAAAACTGGGGTAAGCAAGATTATCAGGCTGAACTGGATTACATTGTTCGAAGTGAGTCTCGTAATAAGCTCATTTCTAATCTCACTTTGGATCTTGACGGCAATACTCTCGTACTATTTAACTTTGTAGAAAAACACGGTAAACCACTATTCGAGATGATTAGAGATAAAGCGCATGAGAATCGTAAGGTGTTCTTTGTGTCAGGTGAAACGGATACAAGCGATCGTGAGGCTATTCGTAAGATCGTAGAGGGACAAAAGAATGCAATTATTGTTGCTAGTCTTGGCACTTTCTCCACTGGGATTAATATTAGGAATTTGCATAATATCGTATTTGCATCCCCATCCAAGTCTCAAATCAGAGTTCTCCAATCGATCGGACGAGGACTCAGAAAATCAGACGACGGATCAGTAGCTAAACTATACGACCTAGCTGATGATCTGCACTGGAAGGGTCGTAAGAACTACACGCTAGAACATTCTGCAGAACGTATAAAGATGTACGTCAAACAAGAATTTGATTATAAAATTTATGAGATTGATCTAAAATGAATGTAAAACAATTTAAACTTGTAACAGGTGAAGAGATCCTCGCAGACCTAGTATCTTCAGAGCTTGACGAGTACGAAGAAGAAATCTTATTTTTAAGAAATGTGTATCTTCTTGTGGCTACAGAAAACTTTGAAGAGGGAATCAGGTTTTATACCTTTAGACCGTTTATGATGCATCAGTACGAGGATAATAAAATACTTGCACTCAATGCTGGCGCTGTTATCTGTAGTGCACTTCCTGATAGAAAAGTGGTCGATCAATATGAATCCCACGTTGGATCATTCTCTAATACTAAAGAAGACGATGCTAAGCCTACTATAGAAGATCCAACTGTGGTGGCATTTAAACCGAAACTACACTGACAGTACTATCCTACCCAAAGTACTCTTCTTTATTATACCATGGTTTGCAGCTTTGTAAACCCCCTAAATGATAAAAAAGAAAAATAAATTTATTTACAAACCCTTGATCCTATGTTAGAATAGGAAATATATGCTAGGAGTATATTATGAAACCCAGAGATAAACCCCACTATGTAAACAATCGTGACTTTAGTAATGCAGTCGTTGAATACGTTCGTATAGTAAAAGATGCTCAAGAGAATGGCACAGACATTCCTAAAGTCACTGACTATATCGCTACGTGTTTTATGAAAATTGCTGAGGGTCTTTCCCATAAATCAAACTTTATCAGATATACGTATCGTGAAGAGATGGTTATGGACGCTATTGAAAATTGCTTAAAAGCTATTCACAACTATAACATTGAAGCAGCTACTCGCTCAGGCAAGCCAAACGCTTTTGCATATTTTACTCAGATTTGTTGGTATGCATTTCTTCGCCGTATCGGAAAAGAGAAGAAGCAGCAGGATATCAAGATGAAGTACATCTCTCAAAGCCCTTTCGAAGACTTTGCTTTAGCTGATGCAGATGAATCGTCTATTGCAGCTGCACATATGTTTGTCGATCAGCTCAAGGGTAAGATTGACCAGCTCAAAGAAAAAGATACCTACTTTGATTCTATTGCAAAAGATGAAAAAAAGAAAGAACGTAAAAAGCGGGATATGGCATCCAATAGTGCAGATTCCGATCTTGGAGAAATCTTTAAATGAAGTTGGCAATTTTAAATGATAGTCACATTGGCGTGCGTAATAGCTCTGACATATTTCTCGATAATTCGGAAAAATTCTATTCTGATGTATTCTTTCCTTATCTTTTGGACAATAATATTCGCAGGATCATTCACCTTGGTGACGTTTTTGATAACAGGAAGTTTATTAACTTCCGTGCTCTTAACCGTTACCGTAAGTCATTTCTTACTAAGCTAAGAGAGTATGGCATCCATATGGATGTTATACCAGGTAACCATGATACCTTTTACAAGAATACCAATGAGCTCAATTCACTCAAGGAATTGCTTGGGCACTACATGGGCGAGATCACTATCCATACGGAACCTACAGTTCTAAACTTAGATGGGTTTAATCTTGCTATGCTCCCTTGGATTTGTCCCGATAACGAAGCACGCTCAATGGAGTTTATTAACACTTGTAAGGCAGATTGGCTTGGTGGACACTTAGAGCTACAGGGCTTTGATGTTCTACGTGGTGTGGCGTCTCAGCATGGCCTAAGTCATAAAGTATTCTCCCGCTTTGAGCAAGTGATCTCTGGACACTTTCACGTAGGTTCACAGCGAGATAACATCCACTATCTTGGCACCCAGATGGAGTTTACCTGGAGTGATGCAGGTGACGAGAAGGGATTTCATGTACTAGACACAGCAACTAGGGAGCTTGAGAAGGTTGTAAATCCTCACACTCTTTTCGAACGTATTGTGTACGACGACACCAATACAGATTATAGTAAGTATGATATTAGCCATCTAGACTATAAATTTGTAAAAGTAGTTGTAATTAATAAGAGTGATCTGTTTACATTCGATAAATTTATTGATAGAATACAACAGTACAAGATCCACGATCTTAAGATTGCAGAGAACTTTACTGAGTTCTTAGGCGAGAACGTAGATGACGAAGCAGTGTCAGTCGAAGACACGGCAGAAATGCTAGACGATTATGTAGATGCAGTGGATACTGATTTGGATAAGGATAAGTTAAAATTGAATATGCGTAATCTGTTGAACGAAGCACAAGCGTTGGAAGTTGCATGATTATTTTTAAGACACTGCGATATAAGAATTTCCTTTCAACAGGAGATAACTGGGCAGAAATCAATCTTACGAGCCATAAGTCAACCTTAATAGTTGGGCACAACGGTGCTGGTAAGTCTACTCTACTGGATGCTATGTCATTCGCTCTGTTTGGTAAGGCACATCGTAATATTAATAAACCGCAGCTTGTTAATACAATCAACAATAAGAACTGTCTTGTAGAGATTGTATTTCAGGCCGGTAAAGCAGAGTTTAAGATCGTACGTGGCCTAAAGCCAAACATCTTTGAGATTTGGAAGAATGACGTTCTTATTAACCAAGACGCCAAAGCTCTAGAGTACCAGAAGATCCTCGAACAAAACATCCTGAAGCTTAATCATAAAAGCTTTCACCAGATTGTTGTTCTTGGTAGTTCCTCCTTTATTCCATTCATGCAGCTGAGTGCACAAAATCGGCGTGAGGTGATCGAGGATCTTTTGGATATTAACATCTTCTCTAAGATGAACACCATCATCAAAGAAAAGAATGCTATACTAAAAGAAAAACAAAAAGATATTGCATATCAGTTGGATCTTAAGAAGAATCAGATTGATTCCCAGCGTAAGTATATCCGTGATATTACTGCTATGAATGAGGAAGAGATCAATGCAAAGAAAGATCAGATCGGACAAACCGAAGCTGAGATCTCTCAACTCATTGGTGAATCTGCAGAGGCATCAGATTATATCGATGCGGAAAGAGGAAAAACTGAAGAAGCCCTTAAAAAGGCGCACAACCGTAGGCAGTCTCTCTTACAATTCAAAGCCGAGTTTTCATCTTCCATTAAATCAGTGGTTAAAGATGCAAAGTTTTATGAAGATACAGAATCGTGCCCTACATGCGAACAAGAGATTGCCGAAGAACTACGTAAAACCAAGTTACAAACCGCACAGGAAAGAGCCCGTGATTTACACGATGGTATTCAGAAAGTAGAAGAAGAAGGTCGTATAGTAGAAGATACCATTACACAGTTTAACATATCAGCAGAAGCTATTCGTAAAAAGCAAAGTCTTATTCAGTCTAATAGCCAGACAGTTGCCAGACTTCAGAATACCATTAAGTCACTTAACGATGACATTGCTAGACTGTCTTCGCGTACTGGCGACCTTGGCAGAGCGAATGAAGAGCTAACTGACATGACTACCGATAAAGATAGATTCATGGAAGAACGGCTTAAGATGAATGAAGAACAGTCGTACAATACTGTAATGGGTGAGATGCTTAAGGACACTGGCATTAAGACCAAAGTAATCAAACAGTACGTACCGGTCATTAACAACCTTGTGAATAAGTACCTTCAGATCCTAGACTTCTTTGTGCATTTTAATTTAGATGAAAGCTTTCAGGAAACAATTAAGTCTCGTCACCGTGATGCATTCTCGTATGACTCGTTCTCAGAAGGCGAAAAGCAGCGGATCGATCTGGCACTACTGTTTACATGGCGACAAATCGCTAAGATGAAGAATAGTGTTGCTACAAACCTATTGGTCCTGGATGAAACATTTGACTCTTCACTTGACCATGACGGTGTTGAGAATCTTATGAAGATCCTTTATTCTCTTGACGATGACAGCAACGTATTTGTTATCTCACACAAAGGAGAGATCCTTGAGAATAAGTTTAAGAACAAACTAGAGTTCTTTAAGGAAAAAAACTTTAGCCAAATGAAAGATTATGGTTTACAAGCGGCTTAAATTATGTTATAATATTTACATCATGAAGAGGATGAACTATGAAACTTACAGAATATACTACACAAGTGCTTAAAAACTTCTCTGGCATTAACAGTAACATTGTATTTTCTACAGGCAATGTTGTATCTACAATCTCTGAGGCACGTAACATTTTGTCTAGTGCTACCATTGATATGGATCTGCCATCAGACTTTGGCATCTATGACTTGAACGAGTTCCTTGGTGTGCTATCTCTTGTGGACGAACCACAGATCAAGATCGAAGAGAAATACGCTATTGTTGGTGATGCTACTGGTCGATCCAAGATCAAGTACTTTTTTACTGACATTGATATGCTTACTGCACCAAATCTGTCTATGCTCGCAAAAGCATCTGCAATGCAATCGGCTGACTTTGAGGTAAGCTTTACCCTTGACCAAGACACACTGAATAAGATCAAACGTGCAGCATCTGCTCTTGGTCATACGTCTGTGTCTGTTACCGCATCTGCTGGATCTATTGCTCTTACGGTATTTGATCCAGATAACGCAACATCTAATACATTCACCATTGAAGTGGCGGGTAAATATGAGAGTGAAGACTTTAACTTCATTATTAATATTCAGAACATGAAGATCCTTCCTGGTGATTACAGCGTTGGACTATCTTCGAAACTTATGTCCAGATTTACACATACAGAGAAGAATGTAGATTATTGGATTGCACTTGAAAAAACATCAACTTACGGAGCTTAATGATGACTAAAACGACTAAACAACAAACCCCTCAGATCGCTGATCTTTCATCTCGCATCGGTCGTAGTACGATTGCTGTTATCGATACTATCGTACAACGCGGTGGCTTTCGTGGCGAAGAGCTTAGCACTATTGGTCAGCTTCGCGATCAATGTGTACAGATCGTTGCTATGTGCGAAGCGGCAGAGTCTGATAATTAAATCTTAATTAGATTTACTTCTACTCCATAATATATTATAATGAACTATTACTTGAATCGGAGTTACTATGTCTAAAGACTTTTTGTGGTGTGAAAAATATCGCCCTAAAACAATCACCGAAACTATCCTGCCGGCACGGCTTAAGGATGTGTTTCAGAATATGGTAGATGGCGGTGAGCTTCAGAATATGTTGTTCACTGGCACTGCCGGCCTCGGTAAAACCACGGTAGCAAAGGCACTGTGTAATGAACTGGGCTTAGATTATATCATTATCAATGGATCCGAAGAGGGTAATATTGATACGCTTCGTGGTAAGATTAGACAGTTTGCCTCCACAGTCTCCTTTTCAGGCGGTTACAAAGTAATCATCTTGGACGAAGCAGATTATCTAAACCCACAGTCTACACAACCAGCGCTTCGTGGTTTTATCGAACAGTTCTCTGACAACTGTCGTTTCATTCTTACATGTAACTTTAAAAATCGTATCATTGAACCACTGCATAGCCGTTGTGGTGTGTATGAATTTAATGCTACTAAGACAGAGATTGCTGGTTTAGCTGGTAAGTTCTTTGATCGCTTTACTACTATTCTTGAGGATGAAGGTGTAACGTACGAGAAGAAAACTGTTGCAGATCTAATTATGAAGCATGCGCCAGATTGGCGCCGCGTACTAAACGAAGGTCAGCGTTGGAGTACTAGTGGTTCTATTAGCGGTAATGTTACTAATACTGCCGTTACCGGATTCGATGATCTTTTCGCAGCTATTAAATCAAAAGACTTTAAGACTATGCGTAAGTGGGTAGTTAACCACATGGACATCGATACATCTGCTATTATTCGTGGCATCTATGATCAGATGTACGAGAAAGTACAGCCGCAGTCTATCCCACAACTGGTTCTTATCCTAGCTGACTATCAGTATAAAGCCGCATTCGTCGTAGACCACGAAATTAATCTAGTAGCTTGTATGACCGAGATCATGAGCGAGGTACAGATTCAATGAAATTTATCGTTGGCCTAATACTACTTTGGCTATTAATTTACAATGATGCCCAGCTATTTCAAGCTTTGCACACAGCAATCATAGGAGTATTGCAATGAGCGGATTTCAGGGTATTGATACCTGCACCATCTATGACTTCGAAACACTATCACAGAATCCTGTAGACGGCGTGGTCGTTTCTATGGCTATGATGAGCTACAGTGAAGCGCGCTTTGTTGATAAGCCGTACACATATCCTGAACTTCTTGATAAGTGTCATTACATTAAGTTTGATGTAGAGGATCAGGTTAAAAGTTATAATCGAAAGATTGAAAAAGACACGCTAGAGTGGTGGAGCAAACAAAATAAGACAGCACGGGATAAGCTTGCACCTTCATCCGATGATGTGTCTATTGCAGATCTGTATAGCTTCTTTGTGGTAAATAAGCCTGTTAATATGGAAAAGGTATATACTCGTCGTAATACCTTTGATCCTATATTTATGACATCTCTTATGAAAGCTACTGGCAATCCTGAGCCATACGCATGGTGGGATGTGCGTGATACAATCAGTTACATTGAAGGACTAGTGTATCCACAAGAGATTAAGACTAACTTTATTCCCGATGGACTAGAAGAACATTTCGTAGTGCATGACCCATGTCATGATATTGTAATGGACGTGATGCGCATCCAGACAATCGTACAAGCCGTAACGGCTTTCTAGGAGGTTATTATGCTAACAATTTATACTAAAGATAAATGTTTCTATTGTAAGAACTTGAAAAAGAATCTTGATAAATGGGGTATGGATTATCAAGAGGTTAACATTTCTAATAGTGATACTGCTATGAAATGGTTTCATAATTCAGGCCATAAGACGGTTCCACAGCTCTATTGCAATAACATAGACGTACAAAGAGGTGAATCTACAGGGTTAACAAAAGAAGTATTAATTGATAGAATAGAACGAGCGATTTGGCCTAACCTGGATAGTGGAATAGAATAATGAATCCCTTTGAATATGTGAATGCTATTAATACTAGCAAAAAAGATATTATGATCGACGACTTGGCAGAGAAAGCCTACGTTCCCTTTACCATTAATCGTTCGCTGTCATACTTTAATGACACAGTACTAGCTGCAAACGAGATGAACAAACACCACCATATTGACAATAAACTCAAATTTCATTTTCTTCTCAACATCGTGCGTAAACGTAAGCGGTTTTCCAAATGGGCAAAGGCTGAACAGATTTCTGATATTGACATAGTAAAAGAATACTATGGCTATTCTGACGAAAAGGCCAGGCAAGTACTGGGACTGCTTAATGATGAACAAATGACAATACTAAAAGGAAAGGTGTATAAGGGTGGTAAAGTGGCACAACGCAAATAAAGTGGATCAGAATAAGTTCTTGAATAAGGCACATTATCTTATATCAAAAGGATATGCTGATGGGGATATTGAAGATCTTGCTATAAAGATTTATTACACTTCTCTCCGGAAAGACCGTGATAGCGCACAAGACTAGCCTTTTGCATTTTAGCGCCGCATTTAGGACATTGTAGTATTTCTCTATTCTTAGCTGCTTCAGATTGTTTCTTTTTAGATTCTTCAGTCCTTTTAGTACCTAAACAATATTGATTACCTTTATTAGCTTCGCCGATCTTTCTCTTTCTTTCTTTTGAACATGAACCAAGTTTTTTACCTAAAGTTGAATGTCCATGCTTAGCTCTGTGTTTAGCAATAGCTTCCATTCTTTTCTTTAAATGTTCTGGTGATTGTTTTCTGCCCGTATTAGCAGACTTCACAGCCATAATTCTTGCTTCTTCTGATGTTATTTGGCCGCTTAATGCTTTCCACGCAATATAGTCTTCTTGTAGATTATGTTTTTCCCAAAGAAGACGATGCTCTTCTGCGTGTTCTTCTACAGTAACTTTTTTAAGATTTGATGGATCATCCGATCCACCCATATGTCTAGGTACTATATGATGATTATGATACATGATTGAAACTCCTGTTTATAGATCTATTTATACAATTTCACTTTTTCATAAAAAGCTTAAATTAAAAATAGTATAAATATCGTTAGGAAGCGTAAACGCTTCTCTAAATGGAATAAACCTGAACTGGTTTCTGACGTTGAAGTGGTAAAAGAATATTATGGCTATAGTAATCAAAAGGCCAGACAAGTACTACCACTTCTTTCATCCGACCAGATATTGAATTTGAAAGAGAAGGTATTTAAAGGTGGTAGAAGAAAATAATAACGTCCATTGGACACCACAAGACATGCTAGAGATTATCCTGGATGAGCCGGATGATTTTTTAAAGGTTCGCGAGACATTAACCCGTATTGGTGTAGCTTCACGTAAAGATAAGAAACTGTTTCAGTCTTGTCATATTCTACATAAGCAAGGCAGATATTTTATCGTGCACTTTAAGGAGCTATTCCTCCTTGATGGTAAGAAATCTAATTTAGAATTAAATGATGTACAACGTAGAAATACTATTACTACATTACTATCTGACTGGGGCTTGATTAAGCTTGCAGCTTCTGGTGAATTAGATTGCGCGGCTCTACGTCAGATAAAAATTATTCCATTCAAAGAAAAGGGTGAGTGGGAATTATGCCCTAAGTATAATATCGGTAATAAGTAATGTTTGACGATAAGTTCCTAGACGCTGTTCGAGCTAAAAAACATTATCGTATAGATTATCCGGGGGATATTGACTATAGTTGGGATGAATTTTTACCATTCTTAGATAGTCACCCTCGTAATAAAATGACTATATCTGGCGATAAAATTAAGTTTAATCTGCTAGCTTTAGAAGCCCGAGGGTCTACTCCTCAGTTTGCTAAACATATCATCTCGGAATTAAAGAAAACTTTTCCTAAAAATGGTATAAGCGCACACGCTTTTGGAGGACTTACAGATCAGTCTAAAAGCTTTAAAATCCATAGAGATAAAATGGATGTTTTTTATCTACAGGTCTTAGGAGATATCGAATGGTCGGTTTGGGAACCAAACGATACAAATTGGTATAACGATTCAGCGTACGAAAATCTTTCTTCCGATCAGGGCAAAAAACTATTTACAGAACGATTTACTTGTGGTAAAATGATATGGATTCCCAGAGGAACTTACCATCTGGTACAGCCTTATACCAGTCGTATGGGAATTTCATTCGGGGTCGAATCTGAGATAGACCCATCAACTTACGTATAGCAGCTATACCGTAAAATCATAGCTGAAACGTATAAATATACTTGAGTGCGGATTATCCGGCTCTTAATATTCTTGCTTGAAAAAGGAGAACACAATGACAAGCAGACGAATCAACACAACTTCATTTCCACCTGCTGCTTTTGTAGGATTTGATCACCTCTTCAAAGAACTTGATCACGTCACAAAGCATGCATACGATAACTATCCTCCTCATAATATCCTTAAGATCGGTGAATCAGAATATCTGATTGAACTTGCCGTCGCTGGTTTCAGTAAAGATGGTATTGATATTGAGCTACACGATAGAACTCTTACCGTAACAGGTGATCATGTTTCAAAGGGTCGCGAGTATATTCATCGTGGTATTTCTACGAAGAAATTCAAACGCACCTTTAGATTGTCTGAACACGTGCAAGTGCACGGAGCAGATATTCAAGATGGCGTACTAGCAATTAAGTTGAAGTATGTAGTCCCAGAAGATCAGCGTCCTCGTAAAATTTCAATTGGAAACAACGAGGTCAATAATGACACACACAGTACTAACAATCCAGAACTACTTACTGAATCCAGTGAGAGAAATTATAAATACTGGGGCGGATCTAAGAACTAAATATCGTAAACATCGTGAAGCTGTTAAAGCAGTCAAAGAGCTTCGTGCTCTTACTGACCATCAGCTAAACGACATGGGTCTCACCAGAGGTGAAATCTATGATGTTGTTCATAATGGCATCAACCGAAATCTTAAAGGTTGGGTATAATATGACTGCATTAACAATGAATTACGTTGTGAATCCATTTAACGGTTTTTTTAAGACTTTATTCAAGTTTTTTGAAATCGTTGGATATGCCAGAGCAGCTAACGAACTCCATAGGCTCGGTTATTATGAAGAAGCAAAAGAATGTATTCTTCAACAGCAACGCTTAAAGGCAGAACACTAAACTAAAAGAAGTAACGCTTTAGTTCTACTATTGTGTTACTTCTACACACAACACACAAAGGAAAATAAAATGACTAATAAGAACCCCTTCGAAATCCGTGCAGATATGCTAAAGCTTGCAAAAGACTACATGGATAAACAATACGAGACAAACATCGCGGTTGCTGAGAAAATGACCGATATCGGTGAAAAAACCCTTGAAGATATCCGAGAAACATACAAAATGTATTCAACTGAAGAATTGATGGCAAAAGCTAAAGAGATGTATTCTTTCGTTTCTACTAAAGATTAATTATAAATACCCCCGTGCCATACCAAGCATGGGGGTTTTTTGTATGTCTGACGATAACTTAAACTTAAGCGAATTTGACTATATTATGGCAGCAGTGGCTGATTATACTATGGATCGTAATATCGATAAAGAAATGTTCTGGAACATTATTAATCACGTCGACGACGGGTATGAATTTTTAACGGCAATTGCGGCTCAAGGCCATTTAATGGAACTTGTTGAAAATCATAATATAATGAGAAAGTACCATCGAGAAAAATCCATAAAATAAAAGGTGTACAGATGCTTTCCTATATGGTATAATATATTTAATTATGGAGGCGCTATGACTTTTTACACTAACGTGACACGGTACGGCAACCAGATCTTGTACCGTGGATACACTGATAATGGCACAGCCATTACTCAAAAATACAAATTCAAACCCACACTCTATGTAAAGACTGATAGACCTAGTGATTGGAAAACTATGGAAGGTCAACCTGTAGGTCCAGTACAGTTTGATAGTATGGGTGATGCACGTGATTTCGTAAAGCAATACGAAGGCGTTGTCGGATTTAAGGTCTGGGGTAATACTAATTACATCCATCAGTTTATTACTAGTAAATTTCCAGGTGAAGTCAAGTTCAATAGATCATTAGTCAATGTTGCTAATATCGATATCGAAGTCCATTCTGAAGATGGATTTCCTACACCAGACGAAGCTGCACATCCTATCACAGCCATTACACATAAGTCAAGCAAGTCTGCTATATATCATGTTTTCCACTTTGGTGACTGGGATAAAGATAAATCTATTCTAAAAGATGTAATTGTCCAAGAGCATCGTGGTAAAAGCGAAGTAGAAATGCTTGCGATGTATATTAAGTTCTGGAAAGGTAATTATCCAGACATTATTACAGGCTGGAATGTCAGGTTCTTCGACGTTCCTTACATCTTAAATCGTATTGCTAGGCTCGGTGCTGAAGAAGCAGTTAAAGCTTTCTCTCCATGGAATCTGGTAGACCGCCAAGAAATCGCCATAAACGGTTCATCTCAGTGTGCTTTTGATATTAAAGGCATTACACAGATGGACTATATCGAGCTATTTAAGAAGTTCGGTTATTCGTATGGCGCCCAAGAGTCATATAAACTTGATCATATCGCATACGTAGTCCTTGGCGAACGTAAGCTTTCATATGAAGAATATGGCAATCTACAAAACCTGTATAAAGAGAACTATCAACTCTATATTGATTATAACATCAAGGATGTTCAACTTGTAGAACTTATTGATGAGAAGATGGATCTTATCACACTTGCTATGACTATGGCATATCGTGGAGGTGTTAACTATCAAGACACTATGGGAACTACTGCTATATGGGATTCGATCATCTATCGTGAACTGAGTAAATCTATGATTGCAGTTCCGCCTAACGATCAAAAGGTTAAAAACCCTTATGCTGGTGGGTATGTGAAAGAACCTCATGTAGGTGCACACGACTGGGTTGTATCATTTGACCTTAACTCGCTTTACCCTAACTTAATTGTTCAATATAACATGTCGCCAGAGACTCTAGTTACATCTCTTGATGGTCGTTTCCTAGAAGGCGTTGAGCATTATATGGATACGCCTGTTGATTCCCGCGCCAGAGATATGAATGTTGCTGTTGCTATTAATGGTTCATCGTATCGTAAAGACAAGCAAGGTTTCTTGCCTAAGCTTATTGTTGATTACTATAGTGAACGTAAAGCTATTAAGAAAGAAATGCTTGCGCGTGAACAAGAGTATCAAAAGAATAAAACAGTAGAACTTGAACGGCAAATCAATCAGCTTGAAAACCGTCAGATGGCTATTAAAATTCTTCTTAACTCTTTGTATGGAGCTTTGGGTAATAAGTATTTTCGTTATTTTGATATGCGTATGGCAGAAGGCATTACATTATCAGGTCAGCTTACTATTCAATGGGCAGAACGTGCTATCAATGCTGAGATGAATCGTATTCTCCAAACAAATGGCCGTGATTATGTTATTGCCATTGATACTGACTCGGTATATGTCAACTTCGGTTCATTTGTTAAGAAGCTTAAACCACAAGATCCAGTCGAAGCGCTTGATAAAATATGTGAAGAGCACTTTATTCCTTTGCTCGAAAAATCATACGACACACTGTATGATCACATGAATGCATTTGACAAACGTATGGTTATGGCCCGTGAAGTTATTGCTGATCGTGGTATCTGGACTGCAAAGAAACGTTACATTCTCAACGTACATAACTCTGAAGGTGTACAATACGCAGAGCCTAAGATGAAGATCATGGGTATTGAAGCTATTAAGTCTTCTACACCTGAGGTTGTTCGTGACAAGTTTAAGGCAGCATTCAAGATGATGCTTACAGGGGATCGTCATGGCACTCAAGACTTTATAGCAAACTTTAAGAAAGACTTTAAACAGCTTCCACCTGAGAAAGTCGCCTTCCCCCGTGGAGTAAGCGATCTTAAGAAATGGGACCGACGTAAAACCATCTATGCAAAAGGCACACCCATTCACGTACGTGGAAGCTTGCTATATAATCACCATCTAAAGATGAATAGTTTGTCTTCAACATATGAGACTATTAAGGCCGGTGAGAAAGTAAAATTCTGCTATCTTAAGACGCCTAATCCTATCAAAGAGAATGTGATTGCATTTCCTGAGTATTTGCCTGAAGAATTGAGATTGCATAAGTATATCAACTATGATCTTCAGTTTCAAAAAACATTTCTAGATCCACTTGAGCCAATACTAGATGCTATTGGGTGGAGTGCTGAAGAACAGATAACTATGGAGGATATATTTGGATGAGTAAAAAGTATGCAATACAGATAGCAATGTCACCTGAGAATGATGACTGGATCTACGTGACTGAGGATCAAATGACGGTAAATGCCAATAGAACCTATGTCGGATTTGGTATGGTTTATCCAGTAATATTTGAAGAATACTGGGAAGCAGAAGATGCTGCACAGATCTGGCGAAAAGCTGGCGATACTACAGACAACTATGTAAGGGTAGTAGAATATAAAAAGCCGCTGTAAGGTTTACAAGCGATGACAAATGAGTTATAATATGAATATTAACAATGGAGAATACTATGTCTGATTGGGCACACGATATTAATATGATGCACCATAAGTTTGGTGTACACGAATGGTTTGAAAAGAACAAAGACGATAAAGGACTTATGCAGAAGTATCTTAGCTTCCGTCTTAAGATGTGTATGGAAGAAATGAATGAGACCATTGACGCTGCACTCTTTGATAAAGATTCTGAAGAGATTGTAGATGGCCTCATTGATCTTTGTGTCTTTGCTATTGGTACACTCGATGTTTTCGGGGTAGATGCTAATACCGCATGGGATCGTGTATATGAAGCTAATATGGCAAAGGAGCCTGGAGTAAAGCCTGGTCGTCCTAACCCTTTTGGACTTCCGGATCTTCTGAAGCCAAGCGGATGGACACCACCAACACACGAGGAAAATCATGGGACTTTCCCTCTCGCTCTTTAAGAGTCAATACGACAATAAGACAGACAAACGTATGGATTTCTCTAGCTTTGACGAGCTAGAGAAACTCCTTTATGGTTTATCCAAGGCACCGAAGAAAGGTAAGAAATATGCAGAACTTATTTCACCGGCTATATACGAACCCGGTACTACTCGAGCAAACAAAAATGTTACTGCTTGGGCAGGTTGGTGTGCTGTTGATGTTGATGACATTGAGATTGATGGAGAGTTAAATGATTTTGTCCGTAATATGGTTCCTGATTGGCGCCTTGTTTGTTATAGCACTGCAAGCTCGCGGCCTGGTAAAGCAAAGTTCAGACTCGTATTCGAACTTGATCGCCATATACCAGTGGCAGAAATCAAACACTTCTGGTACGCACTGCAGTCACGGCTTGACGATCAAGGAGACAAACAGTGTAAAGACCTCAGCCGAATGTATTACATCCCTGCAACGTATGCTGAAGCTGATAATTTTATATTCAGCGGTGCTGGTAAGCCTATTGATGTTGACGCTTTACTCGCAAAGTATCCCTATGTAAATAGGGCTAAGAGTGGTAATACGTTTCTCGATCGATTACCTCCTGAGCTAGCAGAGCAAGTAGTCAATCATCGTAAGTCTATGATGCAGAACACCAACATCTATTGGACTGGATATCATGACTGCCCGTTCTGGCCTAAAAAGCTCGCAGCTGAGTACACCGCAATTTCTGAGACTGGATGGTATTCTAAGATGTATTCTATGATGGTCGCAGTGGCGGCACGAGCACTTGAAAAAGAATATCCTATATCATCAACACAAATCGCAGAGCTGTGTAAACAGTTTGATGCTGAGAATGGCAACTGGTACGATAATCGTCCACTTAACGTAGAAGCAGACAGAGCACTTGAATATGCCTATAGGAATGTATAATGAAGCAACTGAATAACTGGTGGGTGATTGACACCGAATTTGATAATGGTATTACTCACTGGGGACCAGATGAATGGCAGAATCATATGGCCGAGTTTACTACGAAGTATTTTGTTCCAGATGAATCACGCAGACGAGTATGTTTAGACATTGGTGCAAATATAGGACAGTCAGCTTTAGGGTTTACAAAGTACTTCGGTAAGGTGCATTCATTCGAGCCTTGTGTGGACTTCTTCGAGTGTCTTAATAAGAACGTAGAACAAGCCGGATTAGATAATGTTACCACTCATAATGTAGGTCTTTCCGATAATACCTCTGAGCTTTTTTTTAAAAAGAAAATGAATAGAGGTGGTACATCAAGAATGTACACAGACGAAGAGATAGGTCTTAAACATCATTTACATAAAAACGATTTATATGTGACTGAAAAAGTAAATGTTAAAACTCTGGATTCGTATGAATTTAAGTATGTGGATCTCATTAAGATTGATGTTGAAGGTTGGGAGCCATGCGTTCTAAAGGGTGCTATTAAAACTATTAATGATTGGAAACCTACAATCGTTGCTGAGTGGCACACCAAAAAAGATAAAACTGCACTAGACGACATACTCCTTCCGTGGGGTTATGTTAAGATGTATCAACGAAGATCCGATTGGTACTATGTGCACAAGGACAAGGTAATGGATGTAGTCACCGGACTAATAAAAGATCACCCGCTCGCATCGCACACAGCATTTTGGAAGCTATTAGGTATATGAAAAATGTTTAAGAGATGGTGGAGAATCTGGGCTAAAAGCCTTGGTGAAAAAGTAGGCGAGACCGATACGCAAGCGAATATTGTCGCTGTGATTAGATCATTCTGGTGGGTGGTGCATATTATTACCTGCTTTATGATTATTATACACAACGGTGCTAAATTAGGATGGTGGCTGTGAATCTTTCTAAGGTAAACCGTGTAGAAGTGATCGACGAGAATGGTCGGTCATACGTAAAATATAATTGTAATAATGTAAAAATCAGTTTACAAGACGATGGAAACACGTTAAAATTGTTCTTAGATAAGGAGAACAAAGATGAACATCAATCACCGTCCAAACCTTGACACAAAGCGAGTATGCGAAATTTATTCTGAAAAGGATGGGGTTCCTGTAACGTATGTTTGCACTTCAGCTATTGGCGGACAAGCTCAAGCAATGGATATTTTCTATCGTGAGACTCCTCACCCTGATTTTGGCAATCGTTACTTTGGTTTGTTTCTGTATCGTAACACACACTTTCTTGCCGATGGTGCTATAATGATCACCAATGCAGACAAGATTGAAGATGCTGAATTTGGTATGATTGAAGGACCGACCGGTTGGGAATATAGCCAACACCGTCACGACTATCGCAATGTTGAAGGTTCTGGTTGTGCTATTGATGGTGGCCGCGCATACTTTAAACGCGTTGGTGACTTGAGTGTGCCAATGAAAATGATGGCCGTTGTTGATGGCAAATTTGAGGAGAAACAGAATGGCTAACGAAACAAACGCAGGTTACCGCAACGCAGGTTACCGCAACACAGGTTCCTACAACACAGGTGACTGCAACACAGGTGACTGCAACACAGGTTCCAGCAACACAGGCCACTACAACACAGGTCACTTTCATGTAGGTTGTTTTAACACAGCCCCTGCTGAGAAAGCTTATTACTTCAATCGCTTGATTGATAAAGGTGACTGGGACAACGCAGAGAAGCCGGATTGGATTTATGAAGTTTCACCAACAAAGTGGGTAGAAGAGAATCAAATGACCGACAAGGAGAAGTTAGATAACCCATCTTACAAAACGACAGCTGGCTACCTTCGTGTGATCGACATGAAGTCAGCGTGGGCAGAAGCTTATGCAAACGCCACACCAGAGGACATTGAGTTGACTAAAGCACTACCCGCTTTTGACGCTGTTGTGTTCCTTGATATCACAGGTATTTATTTGCGTGACAAATCTGCTAATGCACCATGTGAGGGTCGTGAAGTAGAGATTGACGGCGTGACATATGTGTTGAAGCTTAAAGGAGAAACAGGATGAGCGGCTATAAAACAACACGAGGTGCAGCAGGTGTTATCGCAGCACGTTACGAGAATATGCTACGTAGCCAATCAGAAGACTATCAAGACGATATGGTTATTATGTCTCTTATTAACCACTATAGCTTCTGCCTAGATTGCGACGAAGACACTCTTCTTGTAGCTATTGAAAGAGTGCTCAAGGAGTACATGCCCCCGTCTCATTTTAGATATTGGAGGCTTGCCTTAAAAGATAAGGAACCGCAATGACCTTTACTTACGATGAAGATATGATGCCTGATCCCTTTGGCGAATGTAAGTGCGAAGCACGATACACTATTGAACCGCACGGCGATGGGTATGCTTTATACTATGGGCGTTGTAACCATCGTCACGGATATAATCTAATCAACATGGTAGAGGCTGCGTGGAACTTTGAGCCACGGCATATTGAAAAACTAATCAATCTCGGTAACGCAGAATATGCGAAGAAGTCCGACGGAGGGCATATAGCAGAATGAACTGGTATGTATGGCTAGCAACATATCAATATGATGCTGACTTTGGTAATGATACCATTGAACTGATGCAACAAGCATACATTGCGGGTCTTCAAACTGCTTATGACCAAATGTATACAAATGAAGATGGTGATTGGGACTTCGTTATGTGGCGTCTGAAAAATCTGATAGAGGAAAGCAAATGAAGAACAATAATCCATTACAGTTCATGAAAGGCGCTCTTCTACAATACGAAGAAAGTCTAAGACAAACGGGTAGAACCACTCGTGATGTAGAAGAAGCGAGAAAAACTGGAGCAATATTAGTATGCCACAGCCATAACCATGCTAGAATGATATCAGACGAATTTGGAATAGAAACTGTCTCATTAGAAAGATATATGGAAGACGATTATCATAGAGGCAAGAAACCAACTAAGTTTCTATTTGAACATTTCTGTCAATATGTTATTATTGTGCAAAAGTTAGAAGAAGCACAAAGGATTATAGAATAATGGGCATCAACATGCACGTTTACACAGTCTACGGCGTAAGACTTGAATGGGATCAAGAATTCTATGATATATACGAAGAACTTGATGAAGCACTTCTAGACGAATTCGGATACAGTAAACGACCACCAGAAGACCGTCAGATTGAAGCACTTATAGACGGTATGGGTGGTGACTATATGATTCTTGGTCATATCATATACGACTCAGGTGACTTTCGTTATTGTGAAGGCATGAACAACTATCAAGAGATTGATATGAGCAATCTGGAGAGCATTGAAAGGTTGTATAAAGAAAAGTTCAAACGGTTGTATCCTGACCACTACCATTTGATCGCACATCATGACTTCAAACTGATAAATGTGATTCATTATTCATAAAAGTGGTTTACACCTCTATAATAGTAGTGTAAGATGATAATGTGAGAAACGGAGACTGCTATGACCTTTACTTACGATGAAGATATGATGGCTGATTGTCTTAGAGCAAATGGTTGGTCCGAAAGGTGGGCAGAAGGAAACTGGGCACCTGATAGCATTCAATCTGACTATTGTGGATTTGATTTGAAAGAAGCATTTTCCATGCTTCTAACATCAAAAAATCTATATGGCGAACAATGGGAAAAAATGTGGAAATGAACTTTGATCGTAACTGGCTTGAAGATAAAGTAGAATCTGTTGCTCGTATGTTGACAGCAGAGAAAATGGGTTTGGTAAAAGACAAACTCGGAGAAAATCAACCATATGAACTTTGGAGTCAGCGTATTCCAGAGGCTCGTAAATTTTTGGGATTGGAATGAATGAGTTCCGAGTTCTCGTCTGTGGAGGTAGAGACTATGACGACCGAGAAAGACTCTTCGGAGTCCTTGACAAAGCACTTCGAGCTGCAACCTTGGCAGGAAGAAGTTTTGTCCTTATCCATGGGAATGCGAGAGGGGCAGATAAACTTAGTCATGAGTGGGCGTCAGCAAGGCAAGTCAACGATGTTAGAGTATATCCGGCAGACTGGGACACTCACAAAAAAGCAGCAGGACCAATCCGAAACAGATTAATGTTG
>Ga0208643_1000240_pt1 | contig 36909 bp, 34 predicted proteins | sample VirMetDEL_Nov_12_FD_184516 | JGI IMG/M metagenome (GOLD analysis project Ga0208643, IMG submission 184516) | Aqueous microbial communities from the Delaware River and Bay under freshwater to marine salinity gradient to study organic matter... | ecosystem: Environmental > Aquatic > Marine >...
ATATATACGCTACAGCGCATAACTACTATATATACGCTACAGCGCATAACTACTATACCTTATAGGGGACCACTACATATAGTATACGATAATCTCCGTTATACCATATATACTGTCCCCTTAAAGAGAGTAACAAAATTGGTACTGAAATAATATGCACTCATGCGATATGAGTGAATAGGAGAACTCTTATGACTAAAATAGTATTAGATAAGCTTGACGAATATGAAGAAATGAAGAAGCGTATAGCTATCTTAGAAGAGAGTTTACTAGATGCTGAAGAAGACCTATTGATAAAAGATGTACAACTTACATTAGCCCTAGAGGCTTTAAACGCTAATAGAGAACTGAAAGATACGATTGAGTTACTGCGTCCATATAATTACGAGCAGTACCCCACGGTAGTTGAGGATCGAGTCTACGGTAAATAGGACAATTAATGGACAACAACAAAGCATTACTGTTGGCTAAAGAGAAGTGGCGTAGGGATAAAGAAAAAGCCTACGAAAATGACTACAAACTCTTTGCCGAAGAACAAGTTAAGATCAGACCGAAGGATGTAACTCGAGGTATGGTCCCCTTTGTGTTCAATGAAGCTCAGGATTTGATCCACGAGAAGATTGAAGAACAAAGAAGTAAGACAGGAAAGGTACGAGCCATTATACTCAAGGCCCGACAGCAGGGGATAAGTACCTACTGCACTGGGCGAGTTTTCTGGAAAACCAAATATATGCCTCTGTCAAGGTCGGTCGTAATGGCTCACGACTCGGCTACTTCTGAAGCACTCTTTACGATGTCTAAGGATGTACATGCTAATGTACAACCAATCTTCCAACCTACACTGGCTAGATCAAACGCTAAAGAGATTATCTTCGTAGAACACAGAGAAGACGCAGATGGAGTAAGGTACGAAGAAAAGCGCGGCTATCGCCTATACACGGCTGGTTCGCCAGAGGCTGGTCGGGGTACTACTCCAACAGTTGCTCACCTATCAGAAGTTGCCTTTTGGCAATTCGATGAGAAGATACTTGCAGGTATGTTCCAAGGTATCCCCAATTCCCCCGGAACTGAGGTTATCCTTGAGAGTACCGCTAATGGTATCTCAGGTGAGTTTTACCGTCTATGGAAGTCTGCTGAAAAAGGACTAAATGAATATGTACCTATCTTCATACCTTGGTTCATAACATCTGAATATAGAATGGATGCACCGGAAGGGTGGGAGTTAGAGGAAGACGAACAGGGATATGCTGATACTTACGGTCTTAACCTAGATCAGATGTATTGGAGAAGAATGAAGATCGGAGAGTCCGGTCCAGTTAAGTTTCAACAGGAGTATCCAGCTACGGCTGAAGAAGCGTTCGTAAGTACAGGATCAAATGTATTTGACGTTCCAACACTCAATCTGTATGAATCTAAAGCTCCAATAGCACGAAGGCGTCTAATGGAAGGTTCTACATATTTCGATCTGCATCCACAAGGAGAGCTAACAGTTTTCAGAGAACACAAGCACAATGAGAAGTTTGTCATTGGTGCTGATGTAGCACTTGGAGTAGGTCAAGACTACTCGGTAGCTGTTGTAATGGACTCTGAAAGAGAGATTGTAGCTAAGTATAGAAACAACCGCATGGACCCAACGAGGTACGGCGAATTGCTATTCTACTTGGGTCGAATGTATAACCACGCATTACTTGTCGTGGAAAGTAACAGTATAGGCGTAGCTCCACTAGCTCGTATTAAGAGCATGAACTACCCAAATCTATATTACCAGACTAACCTTGCAAAGATGATTGATGAAGAAGGCGACAGACCGGGATTCAAAACTACGGTAAGTACTAAGCCAGCCATCATATCAAATCTTAAAAATGCAATCAAGGAGAGAGACATTAGGATCAACGATCAAGAAATTATCGATGAACTTAAATGCTTCATAGTTACCGATGGAGGTAAAATGGAAGCGATGAGCGGAGAGAATGACGACCAAGTCATGGCTCTAGCCATCTGCCTTGAAGGTTACAGAACTCATCAACATAGACTATCTGCTACCCGACAAGGGTTCGTGCAGACAGCTTTGCTTGCTGACGAAACAAGCTGGTTCTAATAGATTCACACATGTCCTCGGTCGATGAGGGGCGACTGATGTGAAATCTACCCCTCAATTAATTCGGAGAAACATATGAAGTACTTTGGAGAAGAAGGAAAACAAATCTTAATCGATAAACTCTTCTATGGCTCTCTACCTGAGTTCCAAGCTGGTCCACTCTTGACACTTATAGATAAGTCTCTAGAGGTTGGTGTCAAAGACATCAAGCAGATCGCTTACATACTTGCTACGGCTTATCATGAGTCAAACAGGTTCAAGGCGAAGGAAGAGTACGGTAAGGGAAAAAACAAACGCTATGGCTCGTATAACTGGCTATGGAATAATAAGAAAGAAAGGTATCATGGTCGTGGTTGGGTACAACTAACTTGGCTTGGTAACTATGGTCAGATGACTGCCAAACTGTCCGCAGTACTAGGTAAGGAGATTGACCTAATTAATAACCCAGATATCATTCTAAAAGATGATAACATTAACGCGTACATTATTGTCGTAGGAATGCAAGAAGGTCTATTCACAGGAAAGACTCTTAGCGACTACCTTGGTGATGACTACATTGGCGCAAGACGTATCGTTAACGGTACTGACAAGGCTACACTCATTGCAGGGTACGCTAAAACATTTGAAGAGGCTTTAAGATATGGCTAATGGATTACTAGACAAACTATTCGCGCCACTCGGACAACAGGTAGTTGATCCTAATGGACAGGTATCAGGAATGATTAACCCACAGGCTGCAGCTATTGCTGAAGCTAAAAGGTTAGCGGAACTAAAGAAACAAGAAGAGATGTTAAGACAGCAGTCCCTTATGGAAGCTGCAGCACAAGCATCACCCGCACCAGTAGGTGCTGGAAAATCTTCTAGGTTTAACCCATTTGTAATGCTGTTCGGTGATCCAAGAGACCCGAGTAATACTGGCCTACTGGGCAAATAAGGAGATACCAATGGCTCATAAGAAGCTCACAGATGAAGAGTTTCTGGCAGAGATCGAACAGGTACGCACTTCAGTATCTGATTATACCCTTGGTAACTCCTCTCTAGAGGATGTACGTAACCAAGCTACATATGAGTATGCTGGTCTAGCTAAAGGTCACTTAACACCTCAAGGCGTTTCCACCATTGTTGACTCTTCCACTACGGAAGTTGTAGATGGGTATACTGCGATCTTGTCAGAACTGTTGTTCGACAATAACAAAATAGCTAACTTCACACCACTATCTGAAGAACCTAAAGAGGTAAGCCTAACCAAGAAAGCTGAAGACCTAACTAACTATGAGATATTCACAGTTAATGAAGGTTGGGTGAAGCTTAATACTTGGACCAAGGCTGGACTACTCTGGAAGAACTCCATAATCCGTTGGGATTGGTGTGAGGACTTTAGGTACGAATTCAAAGAGTATGATGAAGTTACTGAAGAAAAGCTAGACGAATTACTTGGTGATGATAATGTAGAGATCGTAGGGGACCTAGTAGCGGAACCTTCTTCCGTAGAAGTGTCTCCGGGTGAGTTTGAACAGATTATCGTATACAAAGATGTTAAGCTTAAGTGTAAGTATGATGAGTCAGGTGTACGTTTCAACGTAGTGCCACATGAGAACTTCTCTATTGACCGTAATGCTAAATCACTTGATGACTTCTCGTACATAGGTATTGATGAGGATGATGTAACTAAGAGCGATCTTCGTGTCAGATTCCCAGATGTATTCACAAAGGACTTCGACAAGTGGGATGAACTAGATGGAGATTCATCTAAGACATTCTGGACAGAACGTTCTATCCGTAAGGAAGTTGTAGGTGAATCATACAATTCAGAACTTAATAAGCATATCTCCAACCTAGATGAGAACATGTCCTTCAATGTTACTGAGTGTTGGGTATTTGCTGACAGAGATGGTGACGGTATCTCAGAAATGAGACGTGTTGTATACTCTGGGTCTATGATTATACTTGATGAGTATGCGGAAGAAGTGCAACTAGCATCACTATGCCCAATCGAGATACCATATGAGTTCTATGGCCTATCTATGCCAGACGTTACACGCTCATCCACACTTACTTCCACAGCGATCCTTCGGGGTTTCGTTGAGAACGTATATCTGACTAACTTCTCGCCAAGAATGGCTGATCCAAATGTAGTTGACTTCTCTGCGCTTCAAAATATGAAGCCTAAGTCTATTATTCCTACTGTTGGTAACCCAGCTGGCGCAGTTCAAATGTTACAGCCTGAAAATATAGCTCCCGGAACAGTTCCACTGCTGGAAACCATGCAAGTTCAAAAAGAACAAGCCACTGGACTATCAAAAGCAGCTCAGGGACTGAACGATGACCTATATGTATCGGGAAATTCAGAAAGTAAGGTAGCAAGGGTACAGTCTGCCGCTCAAACACGAATTCAGCACGTTGCAAGACGCTTCGTACAGACTGGAATTAAGCGTTTTGTAAAAGGTGTCTACAAAACTATCAAGAAGAATGCTTCTGGTAACCGTGGATACATTGATCGTGGCGGTGTATACCGTACACTAGACGTAAAGGACCTCCCAGATACAATTAATTTTAATGTGACTGCTAACCTAGGGGAAAACTCTAACCAGAATCTCCGAATTAAGTATGAAGCCGTAGCTGCAGTTCTGCAGAGGCTCGCTGAGGGTGGTCGTCAAGTTGTAATTAAGGAGACAGCTGATGCAAGGCTCGCCTCTATGGCTATTGCTGCACTCGATCTTGATCCTTTGGACTTTATCGAAGATTATAACGATCCAAGTTTCGGTGAGAGAGCACAAAAAGCTCGTGAAGAGACTGAATCGGTTCAGAAGAAACAGCTCGAAATCGAAGAGCTTAAGGCTTCCTACGATGTCTTGGCTAAAGAGGCGAATGCGCGTCTTCTAGCTACTCAAGCTGACAATGCTATGCAAGATAATGCGAAGCAGTTGGCTATCGCTATGGATACTCACTACCAGAACTGGGCTGAACTGGCGCTCAAGGCCGATAAAGAAGGCACTGCACGTCCAGAGAAACCTAAGATAGAAGAACTGATACAAGCCGCGTATACTCTTATATCACAGTACGGTCCTTCAAACCTATCTGGTATTCAGGGAAGACTTAACGAACTAGCTAGTAAACAAGCTGGTTCCGGTAACGACACTGAACGGTCTATGCCGCAACAGCAAGGTCCTCAAGAGGGACCTCAAGGATACTAAATGAATACTGAGGACACTAAATCAGAAATGAGGGAGCGCTTCTTCCACGTCATGAAGAAAGGTGATATGGAAGGGCGTAAACCACATTATCAGGCCATCTTTGCCCATCGTGGTGAAGTTGCTAATCGAGAGAGGGAAGCTTTCTTCGATGAAGCATACGCCGAAATACTTCTGGACCTATTTCTAAGATGGACCCAGACTAACCTACACGAGACCGATCTAAGAGAAAGTCTATTTCACAATGTACTAGCTCTTGGTTCTGTTAAGGGTAAACTAGCTGAGTATGATATGTATGCTCGCAATGCTCCATTCTTGATGGAGAACAACGATGAGGACAATGAAGATGGCACTAACTGATAACCTAAAAGGTAGAGGCATTACGGTAGCTATGCTTAACAGGGCTATTGATAACACAGAAAAGGTTCTGGCTATTGTTATTAGTAATTCTGCAAAGAATGTAACCAATGCACAAGCTATGAAGGGAAATATCTCTACAATAGCTAATGACCTAGAGACCCTCTATAAGTCAAGAGAAGAACTTAAAGCTATTGAAGATGAAGCTTCAAATGCAGCTAAAATTAAAGAAGATCGTAAGGTAGCTATGGAAGTAGCCCTTAAGAAAGATCAAGAAACTAAAGCTCGTAAAGCAGAGGTTTCTAAAGAAACACCTCCTGCTTCAGACGAAGTATAAGGAGATAAGACATGGCACAATCTGGAAGCTCTCTACCCGCAGACCTTATGGGTCTCTCGGATGACACAGCATCGGATAACAACTTGGACCTAGCCTTTGATGACATACTAAATCGCTCAAGTGTTTTGGGTGACGCAGGTATTTCTACCAGTGATGGCAAGGATCAAGGTGTGGACAACGCATCGGACGACGACCTAGATGATGATGAGTCCAGTGACGGAGAAGATAAAGCAGACGGTGATGATACTACCGGAGAAGACGACGACGTTGGAGATGATGATTCTACCGAAGGCGACGACGACGACAACGATAGTGACGATGATGAGGAAGGCGATATTGATTTTGAATTCGAAGTTCCAGTTAAAGTGGATGGAGAAGAGTCAAAGGTAAATATCGGAGAACTCGTCAAAGGTTATCAGACCAGCCAGCATTTGTCGAAGAAAGGTCGGGAACTAGCTAACGAACGTAAAGAGTTTGAAGCTACTCGCGATACAGAACTTAAGCAAGTAAAAGAAGCTGCTAAGGTTCTTAAAGCACAGAGTGCGATTCAAGAAGAATCGTTAGCTAAAGAATACTCTGAATTACAAGAAGCCGCTAAGGCTGCTAAGAAAGATGGTGACCGTTACAAATCAGACGAGATCAAGGACAAGATGGAAGAGATTCAATCTGAGTACTGGAAGGCTCGTAATACTCGTGAAAAAGTAGCTGAGGCTATCGCCGCTCAAGAGGCTAAAGTAGCCGATGAGAAATTCGACGCAGACGTAGCTCGGTTCAACGAAGAGATTGGTGATTATATCCCAGACTTCGATGCCGAGAAGGCTACCGCTATCAGAGAATTCGCAATCTCGAAGGGCATCCCAGAGGAAGTTCTATCTACTCTAGCAGACGCACGTATTATTGGTGCTCTGAATGAGTTCATGGAAATCTCAACGAAGGTCCAAAAAGGAAGTGCAAAGCGCAAAGCTGCGCCTAAACGCACTCCATCAACGACAAAGAAGGCTACACCAACATCTGAAAAAAGGAAAGCAGCCCAGTCAAAATCATCTTCACGCCTGAAAACGGGTGAGGCTGATAGTAATGACGTGGACTCTGCTCTCGATGCTCTTGTTGGTAAGTACTTCTAATATAACCTAAGAGGTATATTAATATGGCTACTGGCGCATACGTCACAGGCGGTCCCAAGCAAGGTCTTGGTACTGCTGCAGGTGCTTCCGAAAGAGAAGACCTTACTAACCTGATCTCATTGATCTCTCGTGAAGACACACCCTTCATGACATCGATTGGGAAAACTAAAGCTAAAGCCGTTCTTCACGAATGGCAGACTGATGCTCTCCGCGCTCCTGCGGCTAACATCCGTGCAGAAGGCGTCGACTTCGACGACATCACTGAGACAACTCAGTTCCGCACACGTCTGGGTAACTACACCCAAATCTTTGGCGACACGCTCTCCGTATCGAATACGAAGCAGCACGTTGACCAAGCTGGCGTCAAGGACGAATTCAAATACCAGATCAAGAAGATCGGTACTGAAATCCGTCGTGACCAAGAATGGACTTGCGTTCATTCGTGGGCTGAAAAGGGTGCCTCTAGCCCCCGTACTGCTGGTTCCGTTATGTCCTACGCTGTAGACGCTAACGTATGGAACGCTGCACTGGGTGCATTTGAATCCGGTGGAGTATTCGCTGGTAACGGTACTTTCGGTGCAGCTATCCCAGCTACTACCGAAGTCGCTATTGACTTGGCTGACATTGACGAAGTACAACAGAAGGTATATGAGGAAGGTGGTAAGTCCACTCGCGTCATGGTATCTCCATTGAACCGTCGGAAGATTTCTGCCGCTGCCCAACTGGCTAACGCTAACGTCCGTCGTGACATTGGTGAAAGCGGTAAGCTCCGTCAGTCTGTTGACCTGTACGAGTCTGACTTCGGTGAAGTATTCATTGTTCCTAACTGGATCATGGGTCTTGCTGGAGTTCTGGGTGCTGGCGCTCTGGACATCCTAGACGAAGCTGGTGATTTCACTGCAATCTGTTATGACCCAATGTGGTTCAGCACAGCTATTCTGCGTCCAATGCAGGAAGTTGATGTTGGTCCTCGTGGTGACTCGACAGTCGGTATGTTGATCGAAGAATCTACACTTGAGGCTAAGAACCCAAGTGGCTTCGGACTGATCATTGGTGTTGGTGCTTAATAAGCATTAACCAAATAATTAGGGGAGAGGTCCAAGTGATCTCTCCTCTTTTCATTATTGAGGACTAATATGGAAAACAAATTAACTGAAGATAGTAGTGTATTTGATGATCCTATGATTATGCAAGCTCTTAATCAAGCTATGCAGGAAGTTATAGAAGAAGAGAGTATCGGTAATAATGTATTCAATAAGGATACCGATGGTGTATCTGGATATGAAGATAACGATGGGTTTCACTTAGAACAAGACATCAAAGAAATTCTAGATGATGCACAGATGGAACGTGATATGCGAAACGACGGACTAATGGTCCCTGAAAAGGGAACCCGTAAGTTTGCAACCGTACCTGTAGGTGTTATGATCGAATACGCCAATAAAACTGGCATAGATATTATGGGAGAGGAAACCTCCCGAGATAAGTGGGAGATGTCTAAATTCCGTATGTGGATTCAGACTAACTATCCTGCACTTATGGTGCGCGATATTGGTAAAACAAAATTCCACACGTTAAGCTAGGAGAAAAAGATGACAGATTACACTAAGTTCGTAGATACAATTCATAAGTACACGAACAGAGACTCTACTGTTCTGCCTAACGACTTGATACGATACTTTGCGGACTTAACTTGTGATAACATCTATAAGGATATCAGAGTAGCACCGCTAGAGTATGTATACACATATGACGCACTTACGGTAGCTACCGATAAACTAGCTGTTCCCGGTGATGCAGCATCATTCATTCAGCTAAGAAAGCTGGATTCTAATGGTGATATAGCTTGTGTGTTCAATTCTAAGGCTGACATGAGATCGTTCTACTCCCCCGGACATAAGAATTACTCGGAAGCTCACTATACTCGAGAGAGTAATAACTTTGTGATCTATCCAAAGGGAAAGGTAGGGGACGTATATGAGTTGTTCTATTACAGACGACTCCCATCAGTATACGCTAGGTATGCGATTACAGAGGACAACTATGCCCTCGGAATCCTATACTATGGCGCAACAGCTCAAGACGCAGAAGACGCACTATTAGCTGCTGAACTTGACACAACGGTGAATGAAATTGCAACAATTGCTGATCCTACAATTACTAATTCTATTACTTTCGTCGATGGTACTGGCGCGATCCCAGTCGGTTATTACGTTGGTCTTCTCGCGCCTAACTGGATACGAGATGAGAACCAGTCAATGCTCCTCTACGGAACTCTACGAGAAGCATACATATACCTACAAGACTCTGCAAGAGCACAAGAGTACCACGCCCTACTTACTAACCAAATTAGTGAGTTGAATGACGAAGACAGAAGGTCTAAGATCAGTGGTGGTATCTCATGTACGCACTTCTCTGGTGGGTATCTACTTTAACAGGAGATAGATATGGCTTTTGAAGCAGACGTAGACGTACCAGCTATAGGCGGTTCGTTCGCTGGGGCTACCACACAAAGGGGTAGAACTCCCGGTGGTAGATTTACTGGCGATGCTATTGATGGCTTCGTGTCTAATAGCCTTAGTGAGACAATATTATGGGTTGGACCTAATGCTCCAGCTGGAACTACATACCTATTATGGGTTAATACAACAGATAGTAACATATACGGATACATAAGTGGTGTCTGGGTAAGCCTATCAACTGTTGGTGCATATAATTGGAATGATTATGTTATGAATTGGTCTTCCGAGCCTACGTTGGCTGGTAGTACTACAGAGGGTGATGTATACCTATATACATACGACAATGGCACTGCATACAGGCTTGTGCCGACTGACGGTATATCTACTGATGGTTTCTATGAAACATTTATAGGTAGTGTGCTATCTAATTTAATAATCGAAAGAGGGTTAACTATATAGCCCCGAATAAAGGAGAAAGCATATGGCTTTTATCGCAGCCGACTGGTCCTTCGCACTAAATGGAGATATCCGTTATATAGGAGACGACCACAATGGTGCAGCACCGTCATACACAACCGCTATCGATCTTCACAGGGAGATTCAAAACTTTGCGGATGATGCAGCAGCATCTGGTGATGACCTAGTTGACATTACAAGTGACACTCCGTCTGAAAGATCGACGGATAACATTATCACCCTTATTAATGGGTACAACATTGACGCTAATGCATCAGAACACATCTACGATGGTACTATCGCTCAAGGCTCTGGTGCAGAACGTTGGGACGGTGTTACTAACTTTGGTAACCCAGAAGTAGAACTAGGTATCCTCCAAGACGGAGCAGTACTTTCTGACGACTGGTGGAACCTCGGTGGATTTCATGGTATAGTTACCAGCGGTTCAACATCCACACTTGTAGACACTGGCTCTGGATGGACTGTTGACGAGTGGGTTGGGTATGTTGTTCGTAACACTACTGATGGTTCTCAGGGACTAGTCACATCTAACACGGCAGACACACTAACAATCGCAAATTTGATGTATGGTGGTACTGCTAACACTAACGCAGCATCTGATGTATTCTATATCGCTAAGGGACTTAACGCTTCTGCAGCTGATGGTATCTCACACAGATTCATGATCAAAACAATTACTGGAAGCGCAGATATCGACAATCGTAAGGTTGTAGGGTTTGCTCGTACATTCGGTAATACTTATTCCGAGTTCTCGATTAACGCTGCAGCATCCGGTATTAACGTGCTTGCTGTATCTGATGGTAATGACTTGAACAATGCCACAGTTCCAAACTCTGTGTATAGCTCCGTAAGCTCATTGTTTATTTCGCCATTCACAACTATCTCTAACACAACTGCTGGATACGCCCCTCTCGATGTCAACAATGACACTGTAGATGAGTTCTTCTACTCAGAGTGGAATAGAGGAACGGCATCTATCAACCAGTTCTATGAGTACTCCAAGTATATAACACGGTATAAGGGTGAAACAGGAACAGTCTATGGACTTGCTGCTGACCTATTCCGTGGTATTACTCACCAACTTACTATCACTGGTATCGGTGGTACTTGGGTTGAACCAGAGTCAGTCTCTTGGACTGGTGGTACTGGACAACTACTTGCAGTAAATAATACAGCTGGTGCTTCGACTACAGCTATGTGGATTCAGGTACTTACTGGCTCTGCTCCTACTTCCGGCACTATTACTGGTGCAGGTGGTGCTACTGGTACTGTAACTGCAGCTACTGCACGAGCATTATCTTATCCATTCTCAGGACAGTCTACTGGTTCCGCTCTAATCGGTTCCTATGGACTAGGACTTGAAACTGCTGATCTATCAGCTTCTGATCTACTTCGTGGATTGGATAACGTAACCTACAATCCACCTAACAACGTTACATTTAGTGTTGCTGGTTTGGTGTCTGGTGAAGATAGAGTTCTAGTTTCCCCAGAGTCCGGTGGTGGAATTGAGACCACACAAATGCTACTTAATACATCCCTCGTTGGTGCAGCGGAAACTGAAGTTGTAGTAACAACGGCTATTCCATCTGATACACCAGCTTCTGGTACTATCAGAGTTGTCAACGATCAAGGGTTCGAAGTATTCCTACCTTACACAAGCTGGGCTACATCAACATTCACACTGACTTCACCTTATAACTTCTCTGGAGTAGATGAAAATGATTCAGCAACTGCTGGAGTAGGTGTGTATATTACATATATCGATAAACTAGCTGGGGCTACAACTGAAAGTATAACGGTCGTCTACAATGCTGATAGGCCGCTGTTTATCAGGGTGCGCGATGGTGCAGGAACTCCTATTAAGACTTTCGAGACTACTGGCACGATTGGCTCTGCTGGTGGGTCAGTTACCGCAATTCGTACTCCAGACGCTTAAAGAGCTTCTAGAGAGACTATTAGGGGGAGCCAATATGGCCGTACCATCGTATACAGAAGACTTGACTGATATCGACCTAGCAGAGTCCACCCTAGGGTGGGTTGCTTATGGTGGTGGTGGTGCTGGTCTGTCGGCATCCCCTGACTTTTCTATGCAGGGAACAAATTGCCTAGACAAACAGATTACTAATGCTGACAAAGGAACCATGTTCGATAATGGTTCTGGAATTACACTAGGTGCTGGTGATCACGTATTCATCTGGCACTTCTGTGCTACACCCGGACTTACAGATACTCTTGCTAATAAAGGAGCATCAGTATTGGTCGGAAGTGGAACTGGTGCTTATTGCCAGTATCACGTAGAGGGAAATAATACATATGGGGCATCGGGCAGAGTTGCTCGGTGCTACCCCATCGACTACGCCGTTAGAACCGCTAATGCGTCGGCTCCATACAGAACCATAACTGGTTCTCCTGCAGCTAACCCACAAGTGTTCGGTGGTGGTCTGGTTACTACTGGGTCAGTAAAGGGTCCTAACGTAGGTATCGACGCAATTAGATACGGTACAGGGGCATTCCTAACAGCTGGGGAACTTATCTCTGCTGGAGATGGATCAGATAACCCATGCACCTTTGCCGGATTCCAGACACAGAACGATGCTCCTTCTAACAGATGGGGAATTCTTACATCAGTCGGTGGCTCGTATGAGCTTCAAGGGAGGTTCGTAATCGGACAGAACAATGCTGGTACTGCTACACTAGCTAGGTTCGAGGATTCAGATGTTAATATAGCACTTGTTGATACTGCACATGCTGCGGCTGACTTCACTCAGATAATCATAGACCATGCATCAACAGTATGTAATATGACAAACATCAACATACAAGCTCTGGGAACTACAAATCCCGGTAGGTTCATTGTTAACTCTGCTAACCCAGAGGTTAATGTTACTGGTGGTACGTGGACAGCTATAGGTATCATAACACTACGTTCCAACTCTACGTTTGATGGTACTGTTCTAAGGAGCACTGATCAGATCACACAGAATGGAGCTACACTTACTAATTGTACTATAGATCAGAATAGTGCAGCATCTGCTCTACTATCTGATAACCCCGGACTAGTGTCTGGATGTACATTCGTATCCGACGGAACTGGTCATGCTATAGAAATAACTACTCCTGGGACTTATACATTTACAGACAATATCCTTAGTGGATATGCTGGAACTGACGGAAGTACAGGTAACGAAGCCATCTACAATAATTCAGGTGGAGCAGTTACTATTAATAACTCTGGAAGTTCTGGTATTACGGTGAGAAATGGGACTTCGGCTACAACTACTGTTAATTCCGCAGTAACACTAGAGTTGACAGGACTAATAGCTGGCTCTCGTGTATACGTTGAGAATACTACAGATACTGTTGTACTCTTCAATGAGATAGAGGCCACTACTACCTTCACTGATAGTGTAAACTACACAGCAGATAAGGCGCTAAGAGTAAGAATCAGGAACGCATCTGGCGTAACAAAGTATAAACCATTTGAGACTACGGGAACTCTTACGAGTTCTGGTTTCTCTCTGGTTGTAAATCAGGTATTGGACGAATGACCGAAGAAGAGAAAAGGGTACAGGAGATTGCGATCAAGACTGTAACACATGACAACGTCCTAAAGTTGGTAACAGCAATAAGGGACGAGAGAGAACTAAGGGCAGTCCTACAATCTAGGGTTACAGCCCTTGAGAACACCGTACAGCAGATGGTAACTAAGGTTATGCATGCTGAACAGAAAGCCAATGTGGCTATGGCGGTGGCACAGCAAGGGAGGCTCTAATGGCCATAACAATTGATTGGGGTACGCGGATTATATCCGTACCTAAAGCTGATACGCTGCTAGTTCAGTCAGTGCCTACAGAGATCAGGCAACTTGACCTAGACGCCTTCAGACTAGAGTTAAAATCTCTAGAAGATGATGCAGCTGGTATGCCGTTCCCTGTTACGCATAACCATGTATCCCCTATCACAGTTGGTGGGGTTACCCTCGCACGAGTTGTTGAAATTCTAAATGGATATACGGTAACCTTCGAGGATGGACAGTACGCTGTTAACCTAGTTGGGGCTAACTCTAATGTAGGTGACGTTGTAAACGTTAACCAAGTATCAATTCGTTCTGCTAACTCTGCAGGTCTTACATTCTCTGAGCAGATTAACGATCAGAGTTTTATTGGTGCGGCTGTTTATGTAAATTCCAATTCGGGTCTATCTGGTACTTCGTTTCCTAGAGGTACACCAACAAGCCCTGTAAATAATCTTACAGATGCATTATCTATTGCAGATATAAGGTCCCTTCAGAATGTAATCCTTACTGGATTTATTACTGCTAACGGAACTCACATATTGGATTACCATAGCTTCGAGGCTGGAGCTGGGGCTTCTAACGTTATCCTTCTTTCAGGAGCATCAACTGTTAACTCATCCTTTAATAGATTGATCCTTGTTGGTGCTCAAAATGGTCTTTCTAGGATCAATAGCTGTATACTCGGAGTCACTGGACTCGGTGGGTTTACAGAGGCAGAGGGAAGAATTGTAGACTCTATAATTAACACAGTAGCAGGTATAACTCAATATACTTCTGGTGCAGGGTGTTTACTAGATAATTGTTCATTCATAGCACCGGACTCACCACAAATTGAGTTCAATGCGAACGGTAAGGGTTTCGGAATGAGGTCGTGTACTGGTAATCTTATTATAACTAATCAGACGATATCCGAGGAGCTAGAACTAAACTTTGCTGGAGCAAGGGTGGAGATAGCACCTTCTTGTACAGCTGGTACTCTTAACATCTCAGGTAACGCTACAGTAGTGGATAACTCAGGTGTTGGTTGTACAGTAGTAGATAATACTCTAGATGTTAATCAGAACACTATAAACGAAGGTGTACAGAAGGCTTCTCTTCTTATCCCCCATACAACAAACTTATAACAGGAGCATAATATGGCCAAAGTTAATGTACCAGCACCCGGAGGAACTTTCGCGGGTGCAACCACTGACCGTGGTCGTACTCCCGGCGGGAGATTCAATGGAGATGGTATCTCTGGTTTCGTATCAACCGTACTAACCGATAGCATCCTATGGATCGGTACTAACCCACCCACTGGTACACAATACATATTGTGGATAAATACAGAAGATGGTAGGTGGTATGGAAGATGGAACGATGGAGACTCAACACAATGGGTTGATCTATCGCTACCCTTCGGAGAAGGACTTCCCGGACCACAAGGACCTACTGGAGATCGTGGTATCACTGGATCAAGTGGTCAGGGTATTCCAACTGCTGGTACGGCAGATCAAATTCTACTAAAGGTAGATGGTACAGATTACAATACATACTGGGGTGATAGGCCAGCGGACGGACTAAACGTCTTGACAGGTACTATAGACCCAGTTGACTTATCAGATGGAGTAGATGGAGAGTTCTTCATAAATACGACATCTTATGATATCTTCGGACCTAAAGCTGGCGGTGCTTGGCCAGCGGGTGTTTCACTCATTGGTCCAACTGGAGCAGCGGGTACGGATGGGAGAACAATCCTAAACGGAGTCGTTGCACCAACTACAGAAGGTGTAGATGGAGACTTCTATATCGATACAGTTACTGACACTATCTATGGACCTAAAGCTGGTGGCTCTTGGCCATCTGGAGTACCATTAGTTGGACCTACAGGTTCAGCTGGAGCTGATGGAAGTACAGTTCTAAATGGAGTCGTTGCACCAACTACGGAAGGTGTAGATGGGGACTTCTATATCGATACAGTTACTGATATATATTATGGACCAAAGTCAGGTGGCTCTTGGCCAGCTGGGACATCGTTAGTAGGACCTGCAGGTGGTGGTGTTCCCACTGGTGGTACTGCAGCTCAAGTACTATCTAAGATAGATGGCACTGACTACAACACAGAGTGGGTAACACCTAGCGGTGGTGGTACTGGTATAGTAGCTGATGATGAGTACCTAGTGACTGGTGATGCTACCAGTGGCTATGAAACTATTGAAGATGCCATTACACAAGTAAATACGGACGGACCATTTACATGGGACGCTCCAGCTAAGATAAAGATTCTAACAAGAGCGATAACCATTGCGGCTACAGTAATTATACCTCAGTTTGTAAGTGTTATAGGTCAGAATGTACATGTACATACTACACATGCTACTGGTCATACGTTTCAGCTATCTGGTTATAATAGAATGTATGGTTTGGAGTATGTTGGCGGTAACGCTTCTAATACTACTAACTACTTCTTCTACGCAGGTAATAACACTGATATAACAATTATCAATTGCCACCTATACGGTAATGATACAGATGGATTTATGAGATTTCTATTCGCTGAAGGTGGAGCATTTGCCCGTATCAATGCTGAGAGATGCTTAATAAACTACAGAGGTGTAGCTGGATACGCATTCAACTTCAACAATACAGGAACATCTACTCGTTTCGTTGATTGCTGGCTTGAGAATGTATTCACAGACTCTTATGCAAACTTCTCTGGCTCCGCTACCTTTGGTGGTAATATTCAGACAACTAATTGTCGTGACTTTAGAGTAAAGCGTTGTACAATCAGAGGACGTAATGCTAACTATACTGGTGTTAGACTTAGCGGTGCTTCTGACATCATGACTATGAATCACTGTAACTTAGACTCCTACGAAGACGTTACTCAGACAGGTTTTGACATCTATGGGGTATCAGGGTCTAAACTTATATGGTCAGATTCAACAGCTAAGGTTGTTGATATGTCATTGGGTACAGAGGAACAATTAATACAGATAAATGGAAATAAGACTGGATTCAGGGGTTTCTCAGCTAAGAGAATATCCACTGCACAGACTATCGCCGCTGATACTGAAGATACAATCGTTTGTAACTCTGAAACATTTGATACTGAATCTGGATATAGTACAGGTACAGGTGAATTTACTGTACCAGCATCTTTGGATGGACAGTACATGAGGTTCGAAGGTAGTTGTAGAATAAATGCATCAGAAGAGTTTCTAGTTAGCATATATGTAGGTAGCACAAAGATAGCTCAACAAGGGTCTAATGTTGACACTAACTTATTTCAACAAGTATCATCTGGACCAAGATTGGTATCTACTGGTCAGGTATATTCCTTTAGGATATTTGTTTCTAGTACATCTAAGGATGTATCTGTAGATGAAAGAACTTGGTTCGCAGGTTACGTATTGTAATTTAACAAAAAAACATAGGAGAATATCATGGCAGCTATTAACTTTCCAGCTAGTCCAATTACTGGAGATAAACTAACGAACGCTGACTCTGGTATAACTTATGAGTGGCAAGCTGCTGGCTACTGGAAATCAATTAAATATGATGTACCAGAGCTAACACCAGCTATGTTGTGCTTTCGTCAGGTCGGTCCACCACCTAATGATACTACTAGATTACTACATCTATTTGTACCATTAGGTTACGAGGTGGACCTATCTACGTTCGAGTATTCACTGTCAGCTAACCCATCTTCTCAGATGGAATTTGATATACTAGTAAACAATGTAAGAGCTGCCGACGGTATAACAATTACAACAGGTGGCATAGTAACAGTAGATGATACTCGTGGTCCATATACAGGTCCTCTAGAACTATCTATATACTACGAGTTAGGTGGTACACCAGATGCTGGCTTCGGTACGTTTACCCTAGTAGCACCTGTAGGGGTTGTCTAATGGTAACAGACGTTATAAATGGCGACGAAATGGATATCCCAAACACTCCAGCCGTAGACGAGGAGTTCCAAGCACCTAATAAGTTCGTATATAAGTGGACTGATGAGAATAGGTGGAAGAACATCCATAGACCTCTATACATACCAGACTACATATGGCCTGACACATCAGATCAGGATGACCCATATGGTACTGGTACAGGCCTACCTAATACTGATGGTGGCGGTGGTGACGATTGGACGAAGAGTGTATTTGATATAGATGTATCTAATGGTAACTCTATAATTCAGTTCTCACCTACAATGAACATAGACGTGGCTACATTTGACGCCCCATATCCTAATACTTGGGGTATTCTAGAAGTGTCTGGCTCTGTACAGGGTGGTGGTATGCTTGGTTCACCGTTCTTAAATGATCCAATAGCACAATACCCATTGATAGCTAATAAGGGAACGGTCTTCGCAGAAAACAGGAATGCAGTAGGTGTAACTAGTACCCCTCCACTAGGTTTCTACACAGGTGGTTCTAAGGGAGATGCTTGGTTTGTTTACCCTCAGTTCGCTACCATTGAGTTCGACTCTGCTGGTCCATGCATGTGGATTAAGCTAGAAGACTACCTATCTACATACGCCCTAGCTAATAAGACCGAGTGTAATATGCGTATAACCGTAACAGGTCAGTACGTTGGTAAGAATTCAGGTGCATCTTCGAGAAGTGTATCGCTAAATCTAAGACCTGATAACAATATTAATCCGAATTCACTATCTGACTCTGTAGTGACAGTATGTCCAAAGGGTGTAAATGGTGGGGTCAATAACCCAGAAACAAATACATCTGCTTGGAAGGCCCTACAATCTTGGGGTACTTATGTTACATTAGAGGGACAGATTCAGGGTGGTTACGGATTTGGTGATGTTCTTATAGAAATTACTGATCCCGGAGCGGCAGAGCGTTTGAATCCACCAGTCGGTATGTGTTGTGATCCGAATATGCATTTCACATTCGTAGCATTTGATGGTCCACTAGGTCCTTGGTTGAGAACGATTCGTCATTCTGATCCACAAGCTATAAGTAACTCTGCGTTTGATAATCTAAATCAGACTCAGGGGGTTGAAGTTCTTAGTCTAGTAGATGGTACTCCTAGCGCACTCGCATGGACTTGTCTATGGATTCGCAGTGATGGGTATCAGCTTCTTTCCGTTGACTCAGTAGACACTGGTGTAGTTGTATCTAGGCATTTATATAATGCTTTTGACATGACATCACACTCAGAGGTATATAACGACCCATCTAATGGTATATATGACTATAAAGATTATGGTACGGTTACTCCCGACTTGGGGTTTGCGGTTACTGATATATGTATGTCAAACGATGGAACTAAACTATTCACTCAGGACTCTTCTGGAAATATGAGGTCTTATGCTGTATCTCCCGCTTGGGATTTAAGCTCTGTAGATGAAAATACATATGATACGTTCAACCCAAACTGGGGTGGATCGTGTTTTGAAATGACTAAGGATGGTAGGGCTATACTAATGGCCAAGGCCGGATTTGGTAAACAGTTTATCCTAACTACACCTTGGGATTTAACAACAGCTATTGATACAGGAATAGAAAGGGCGTTCGCAATAGAGAACCCCGTTGACCTATCTATATCAGCAGATGGTTATTCGTTAATGGTACTTGACATACCAGCAGATATAACTGAAAGCTTCAAACTGTATAACTGGACTAGGAACAATTAACATGGAACAAATAAAAGTAAATCCAGAAGGATACATGTCAGACATTATGATACGAATGACTCGATTAGAGGCTGGTCATAGGGATATAGTAGAGAAACACTATCAGTTCGACAAGGAACTTTCTGGGGTCAATATTGACTTAAAGTACATCAGAGAAGGACTAGATCAGACGAAGGGTGGTATACAAAAGCTACTCTACGGAATTGCCGCTATCTTCATTACCTACATAGTTGGGTTTATCGTTAGTGGTGGACTGACTGTCCCATAGGAGAACACAACATGTGGATACCAATATTTACTCCCCTTATCAGTGCTATATCTGATATCGGTGGTAAGTGGCTAGATAAACAAAGAGCAGTGGCAGACGGTGCTATTACAGTAGCTGTAGCCACTGCACAAGCCAAGGCTACTATCGCTGTCGCCAAGGCCACCTCTGAAATAGAGTGGGAAGCTCAGATGGCTAGGAACTCCGCTACTTCGTGGAAGGACGAGGCTTGGACTATCTTCTTCATAGCAGTACTAACACTATCATTTATACCCGGAATGGATAAATACATTCAACAAGGGTTCTCAAACATAGCACAACTCCCCGACTGGTTCGGTTACGCAGTTATGCTTGCAATCTCTGCCGCATTTGGTAAGAACATAGTTAAGGACTTCCAGAGCCTAGCGAATAATCGTCGTGGCTCCACAATGGATAGGACTGTACTACACCAACTAGACGTGGAAACAGAAATTGATAAACGACCATAGGAGAATGGAATGCCTATTGCACCTTTAGAGAATGTAGGGAAGGGTGGTCTTAATACTGATCAACCCCGAGAGTCCTTGGACTTATCATTCTGGGACACTGGCCTCGATATGCGCTCATTCGAAGGAGCTCTAACGGGCGTTCCAGACTTCACGACTGTAGTAGATACTGTAAGACTCTTTCAGAATACGACTGATGGTGGATCATATCCAACTAATATCGTATCCATTAGACCTATCGAGATAGTACAATGGACAGCCGCTGGTACAGATGAAGTAAATATTCTGACTATCGGTCTTGATAATACAGACACTGGTGAAGTTCAGATTACTGGCGGTGGGCTAGACCCAGCGGTTGTTACTGAGCCTACAACTACATATACGTTTACATACGACCAACGATACGGTATGCAAGCATTCATCTTCAATGAGATTGCTGTACTAAATACCACTACCACTGGACCTATGTACTCATTTGATAGAGAAGTATTCTACCCGCTACCTAACTGGTTCGGTGAGGTTACAGGCTCTGCTATTACTACACTCGTTCAGTATGATGTGTACACGGTAGAAACTATTGTATCACCTGACTGGACTTCTGTTGGTGGTACTACTAATATGGTAGTGGGATCAGTATTCACCGCATCAGTAGCTAGTGCTGACATAACTGCGCTTGGCTCTGTTAAGGTAATGGACCCATACCTGACTAAGAAGATGACTACATACAACGGACGACTTGTTGCGCTAAACCTATTCAATGATTTGAATGATGGCGATCCAGCTAATGATATATCGTCACCACTGGAACTGGTGTACTCATCCTCAGTTTCAGATATTGGAACTATCGTAGACCTTGAATGGTACGCGTCCTTCAGGAACACTGCAGGTAACGCATTTCTAACTCAGACTCCCGGTCGAGTTACTGATGCAGCACAATTGGGTGAATTCCTGATGGTGTATAAGACAGATGCAGTTATCCGAATGCAGGATACTGGGGAACCTCTATTCGTAGTAGGTGACACAGCATTCTTGGATGATGGTATTCTAGCTGAAGGTTGTGTAGTTGATATCGGCTCTAACAGACACTTTGTTGTTGGTCAATATGGTATATACATCCACTCAGGTGGACCAGAGAAGCAGGGAGTGTCTAACAAAGTAGTAGAGAAATTCTTCTACGGTGATCTAGCTGCATCCGTAGCTGATCGTGGATTAACATTTGTATTCCATGACTCACTAGATAAGGAATGTTGGGTATGCTATCGTAACGCTGCAGCTAATGCTGGTGACTCCTATAAGGGATGTAACAGAGCCCTAGTTTATAACTATGAGCAGGGTACATGGTATCTTAGATCACTACCTAACATAACATCGATGGTAGAGACAGAGATTGAGGGTAGCATCCGTATCTTCGGAGCATCAGTTGATGTAGCTCCAAACTCAGCATCTGTAGGATCACTATATGAACTAGATAAGTCTACATTGATCTCTGATGGATACATTCAGTGGACCTCTCGTGGTCTGGGGAACATACATCAAGTAAAGGCAGTAGATGGGTTGTACCCAACGTCCGGTGGATCATTCAATATACGGATAGAGACATCAAAGACACCTACTCCACCTGACATAGCGTCAGCAACACCTAAGAACTTCGATCCAGACAGTGCATATAAGGTTGACTGGCGTAAGCTTGGAAGATACTACACTATGCGTTGGGCTATGGATGGTACTATCGATCCGGATATCTCAGCATGTCTAGTAGATCAAAGGTTCGAGGGTAATCGTTAATGGCTTATAGTGTACAAGTTAGTACAAGTATTAAGGACAGGCAGATATATCAGACATTGCAGAAGATGTCTAAGGGTATAGCTGATTCTAACAGGTTCGTGGAAAGGGCAACTGGTAGTACATCATTCGCTGATGCTACCGCCAGTCCCGCCGCCCCTACCCTGATAGAGACTGTTGCAATAAATACTGGGTACATACCACAAAGTGAACAGAGAAATTCGTTCATGATCGGTAATCTATACAACTTTAATAATACTACTTTCACTGGCACAATAGGTGCTGAGGCAGTTAGGGTTGTTTTCAATACTACTGGTGAGTTAATTCTCCTAGTTGAGTTGTGGACAGCAGACAACTACAGCTTCACAGGATTAACCGCAGATTGGGTTCTGCTTGAAATAAAACCTTAAGGACACAAAATGACTAAAACACTTCTAGAAGTACCAACTAACAAGGTACTAGAGTGCATGCCAATAATTGATAAGTACGTCAAACCTGCGTATGATCACGGTATTGGGGAAACAAAGTGGGAAACCTTAGTAGCTAGGTCACTAGTTGGTGAGGTACTCATATGGATCGCATTCTTGGACGGTCAAGTAGTTGGTGCAGCCTCTACAGAAATCATAGAGTTTGATGGATATAGATGCATACACCTTATAACATCAGCGACTGATAATCATGTTGGCTTCGAGGACTTTCACCCAAGACTTTACGAATATACCAAGTCACAAGGCTGTAGGAATATTCAGTTCTGGGGTAGGAAGGGATGGAGCCGAGCTATCGATAAGGTATCAGGTGCTAATAAAGAGAAGTACAAAGAAGTGTACCGAGTCTTTTCAATGGAGATAGACTATGAGTCTAATGACAAGCTTACTGAACCCAGTGATGAAACATATAAATCAATGGGAAGCCGCACCTAGAAAGGGCGGTGGTGGTAGTAGCTCAGGAACTACCACATCTAAAACTACAATTAATAAAGACTTCAAGCCAGTAGTTGATACTGGTCTAGATGATCTAAAATCTATGTACGATTCAGGAGCACTCGGTAGAGTAGCTGGTGAGTCTGACCTACAGAGTATGGTATTCGGACGTGCTGAGGATAGCCTAGATTCTGGTATGGACGCTATGGAAGCAGCTCGTAGATCATATACTGATGCTATGGCTGGTACTGGTCTATTCGACCCTACCGACAATGCAGCTATCAAACAAGCCGCTATCGACCAAGCTAAACTTGAGTCAGGTCTTCAGAATGACAACATGGCTAAAGCAGGTATGATGGGATCATCGAGATCAGCTATTGCAGCTGGTGATAGAGAAGCTCAGATGGCGAATGTGATGGCACAGCTCGATTACGACCAAAGCAATCTTACCAAGGAACGTGCTATGTGGGGTGCAGACTCCATGATGAACTCTGGTACAGGAGAAGCTGGTCTACTGGATGCCTACCTGAATATGGGTGGCGTACAGAGAGATATCGCTCAGGAAGGACTTGACTCCGAAGCTAAAGGACTTGAGAACTACCTAACTGGTATGCAAGTATTTACACCACTCATGACAGATCAAAAGCAGGTCTCCAATACTAAGTCTAAATCTGGAGGTAAGTAATGCTAAAGTGCTTAAACCCCTATAATGTTATAGCTATGGGTGGTGGCGGCGGGACTGGCGGTGGAAGTGCATCTGGTACGACATCAAATTTAGCTAAGGCCACTTCCACTACTGCACCACTAATGTCACTAGGTAATACTGGTGGAACAGATATGTCCAATGTAGACTCAACCCTTAATGGGTTTAATAACTTCATGGATCAACAACAAGCTCAAGAGCAGGAACTTATATCTGGCTCTGACTATGTTAAGAATGCTATGGCTACTGCAGCGCGTCAAGGCGCTAATGAACGTAGACCAGCTATGGCAGCACTTGGTGGTGGTACTATGGCTCCGAATGGTCCAGTAATGAAACCTATGGGTCTATCTTTAGCACCAACGCCTACAACTGGTAGGCCTATATCAACAGGAGGAAAGTAAATGGCTTTCGAAAAATTAAAACAACGAGGTCCAGCCGCTCCTCTTATGCCAACAATGCAGCATAATGCAGCACAGGCAGAAGCACCTACACGTCAGGTAGGACCTGCAGAGAAAATCGCTATGCAAGCTGCATCGGCAGGAGCAAGTAAACTTGCAACTAAAGGCGCTGAAGCACTCTTCGCTAAGCTGGCTCCAACTGCCGCATCTGCAGCTGCCCCACTCGCTACTGGTGCTGCTGGTGCGTTAGGAGCAGGAGCCGCTGGTGCAGGAGCCGCTGCAACCGGAGCCGCTGCTGGTGGCGCTGCTGCATCTGGATTAGGCTCTGGACTTATGGCCTCTGCAATGACTAACCCCATCACTGCTCCACTAGCTATTGGTGCTGCTTTGATTGGTGGTAAAAAGCTGGCAGGTAAGTAACATGGGTAAACCATCAGCAGAAATGATTGAAGCCGTAAAGGCAGAAGCAGCAGCCAGAGGATGGTCACCACAAGACCTACTCGGTATTATCGGGTATGAGACTGGTGGAACCTATGATCCTTGGCAGAAAGGCCCTACTACAAGGTGGGGTGAGCATCGTGGTCTTATCCAATGGGGTGAACCACAACGAAAACAATATGGTGTATCTAAGGATATGTCTGTATCAGACCAAGTTAAGGCTGCAGGACAGTATCTATCTGATCGCGGACTGAAGTCTGGTATGGGAACACTGCCAATGTATGCTGCTATTAATGCTGGTAATATTGATGCAGTTAACGCATCTGACGAGAATAGTGGTGGTGCTCCGGGATCAGTTACCGATAAAGTTCTATCGTCTAACTTCCAAGACCACTTGAGAAACTCAGCAAGCTATCTGGGGGAAGACTATGTTCCACCTATTGTAAGTGGAGTTCCGAGAGAAGGTCGTGCATCTGATGAATACAATTCAGCAGAGGGAGTTCCACCAGTACCAGATTCAGTACCACCAGTACCAGATTCAGTACCAGTTATAACAGGTAATGAGACTATAGACGGAATTCTGGTTTCAGCCAAAGATTTGGCTATAGAGTCGGCTGTGTCCTCACTATTCGGAGGTGGCCAGTCTGACCCACCGCCAAGGGTAGCTGCACCACCACCCCTAAGACCTGTCCAATTCTCTGGACCAGTGTCATTCAAAATTAAACGTAAGAAGGAGAAAGAATAATGGACTTTTCTAAAATGATTGGTAATATATTCCAGAGGGAACAAGTACCAATGAATCAATCTCCTTCTATGGTAAAACTGGAGGAAGGGGAAGAGTTAGTCACACCTAATATGATTAACGAACAAATGGCAACTCCGTATCAGGTTCCTATGCCACAGGGTCAAGGGAATGATATTGTACTACCACCTAGAGAGACAAACCCACTAGTTCAACTACGGAACCTAGGGCTTAAGGGAGTAGATGCGATGAACAGACAGGTAGAAATCAAGAACTCTACATATGATGAAGTTCCTAAGATAGCTACTGGTATCCCAGACCTTGAAGCACCTGAATCACCTGTAGTACCAGAGATGTTCGAAGAGAGCGTCATTCCACCAGAAAAGAATGAGACAATTAAGGATTTATCAACTGATGAGGGTATTCAGAATTACCTAGACCAGTATAATATGGAATCATTCGGCTCCTCAACGCTCTCAATGGGAGACTATGAGGGTGTATATGGTGGCTACAGTGATCTACAGCATGAAACTAGAAATCCTAAAACTCGTTCAAGAGTTATCGATGAGAATGGTGATCGTGTAAATCCCGGAAACATGGAAGATATTGAAGAGGCTAACAAAGTACGTCAGCGTCAGCGAGCTATCATGGAAGGTAAGCCAGTAGTTGATACTGATATCGATCCATCTTCTATTACTGCTGAAGAGGCTGAACAGAGCCAAATGGTAGCTGATGAGCTTGTTACTCCACAGGGACCAGATGGTATTCCTATGGTAGACTCCGAGCCGCCTGTCCCAACACCAAGCGGTGGTAATGTTAAAGTTACTGCGGCAGATGTAGATACAGTAAAGAAAGAAGACCCATCTGGTTGGGCTAAGGCTATGTCTTGGATCAATCGTACATTCGGGATCACAGGTCAGGACCTTAATCGTTTTGCCCTACTGTATGTTGGTAGTCGTATTGCTGGTTACGACCACGGGGTTTCCATGAGTTGGAGCTTCGGTGTAGCTGCAGAGGGACTTACTAATCGTTCTGACATCTCCAACAGACTAGCTGGTCAGGGTAAGTACACACCCAAGTCTATCGAGAAGTATCGCCTATCTGGTAATATAGGTGAACTTGTTGCTGTAACTGATCCTGCTAAGTCTGGTGTTACATATGATCGCACTAAGCGAAAGGTAACTAAGAATGGTAAGATCGTTTACGAAGCTACTAACAACGCAACTGGTAATAAGACTTACATCGACTTCCAAGGAAACGAGGTTGGCGCTGAGATGGTTTATGATCCAAACGATCCAAAGGATGCAACTGGTATCGCGGCTATCCGTAAGAAGTCAGTTGACCTTCATAGTAAGGTTATTACTCAGAAGATTAGTGCAGATGCTGAAGTGGAAGGTGAATACAATACTCCATTCCTACAGGCATCAGCAGAAGCAGAGGCTAATATAGCTGAAGACTATATTGAATCATTCCGTCAGGAACTTGGAATTGATGTGGACTCTGGTGTTAGTTCTCGTATTATAGCTAATGCTTATGACTCAGCTAAGAGTTGGTCACAAGCTAATGGTAATGCTCCAGTAAAGAGCTTACTGCCATTCATCGACTCCCAGATCGTGTATATGCGTCCAGATGTTAAGTGGACACAGGAACTACGTTCTAACGGAGACAAGCTACAGCCAGATCAAATTGCTGGACTGAATAGGGACATCATTAATTGGTTGTCTCAAGAAGAAGAGTATGTAGCTAAAGAAGGTAAGCTAGATCGTGGTACTGTTATTAATACATTCATGACTGATGCTTATAAGGCATATCAAGCTCTCGATCCTGTAGATAAGAATGAGTATACAAAGAAGGATGGGTTCTACTCATTCCTCAAGGTTACTCTTACTACAAATTCTGAGAAATAATTATAAAGGAGATACGCAATGGGCTCTACCCTAGACCCTAAGAAAATTGTAGGAAAGTTGTTCGACGCTTCTGCTGGTGACAACATGTTCATCGATGGTGATACAGTCCGTACTTCAAGCGGAGAGTCCATTCGTATTGACAACATCAACACACCAGAGGTAGCTCACTCAAGTGACTACACTGATGATACCGACTACCATGCAGCAGGACAAGCTTACCATCAAGGTGTGGCTAAGATTGCTCAGGAAGGTGGTTTCACAGATGTCTACAGATCAGGAAAGAAAGATAAATATGGCCGTTCTATCGGTGATATGGTTAACCCTGATACTGGTGAGAGACTCAGCTACAAGCTGGCCTCTGAAGGATTAACACGAGCTAACCCATACTCTGACGAAACCTACATCGATCAGAAGATTATTGGTACAGCACAGAGAAACGCGGGAGCCGAGAGAGATGAAGCATCTCAGGAAGCTTTCGACGTTATCTCAGACTCAATACGTGATAGTAATGGTGATATTAACTTCAAGACACTGGCTCTAGATGAGTCAGAGTATGATCCTGACCTACATGCTGGCGTAACACTTCGTCATCTTGATAGAACACTGGACAATGAGGCGCTATCACCACTTAGTACTTCCTTCGACACAGCCCTACTCGGTATGAGTGCTGGATTCTCTGGCATGAAACAAGCTATAGGGTTCGCTACGGGAAACCGTGAGAAGGAGCTACAAGGACAAATAGCTGTAGCTTATAAGCAGGGAGAGCTTGCTAAGAAGCCTGAAGTACTTATCGACTACAAGGATGTTGACTCTATTAGTAATGCATTTAGTTATGTAGCTAACAACGCAGCAATGTCCTCACCATACATGGCCAATACGATTGCAACAGCAGTCGCAGGTAGTGTTGCTGGTTCAGTAATTGGTACAGCGGTAACTCCAGTACTTGGTACTGCAGTCGGTGGTGTCCTAGGTGCAATCGGTGGTACAATCGTCGGACTTTCGTCAACTACAGCAGTCTATGCTGGTCAGGTCTACAACTCACAAGATGAGAAGAACTGGCAGGTAGCTATGTCCTCTGGACTGGCACAAGCAGCTATGGATAGAGTAGGTCTGAAAGGTCTTCAGGTTGGTGGTAAGACACTTAAGGCGGTACTTAAGGAAGGGGAAGATGTACTTACGGCTAGATTAGTTGCTAAGGGTGTATCGTCTGCTTCTGCTCGTACACAGGCTAGAGCCACTATCGGTAAGGCTACAAAAACAGAACTAATGGGATTGGTACAAGATGCAGATAACATCATTGCTAAACAACTTAGTGCAAGAAATGTTACTCGTGCTCTGCTCAATCGTGCTGCTAAGGGTGCTGGGTCGGAGGCAGTTACTGAAGCTGCTCAAGAAACTCTGGCTCAGATTGGTGAAGACTGGAACGAGGAGAATTTCGGTATCCTTGACCACGGTGAATTCAATTCTGAATTCCTTGATCGTATCACCAACGCAGCGGTTGCTGGTGGGGCGCTTGGTGGCTCACTTGGCGGTGCTGGTGGCGTGGCTGAAACTGGTTCTTGGGCCAATGCTGCTTGGAACCGTGGAGAATCAAATAGAAGTTCTTTCGAAGGTGAGTTGGCTAAACTAGAAGGTAACTCTGAGATAGGGGAAACCTTGGACAGTATGAAGCGTAGTGATGAGACTGGTACTGAGATTATTGACATGGCTTCGGAGCACGTACTCGAGAATAAGGGTCGCGATATGACCGAGAGAGCCGTAGACTCATTCAAGAACTTACCTATGCTATGGCGTGGGATGATGCGGGCTAGAATGGCTAAGGACTCTCTGATAAAGAGTACCTCTTACAGACAACTAGGTGCTATGTTTGGCGCAACAGTTGGTCGCTTTAAGGCTGGTAGAACTTACGAGGAGTCTATGCACTTCCTCAATCAGTCCTATGTTAACCTAATTGGTGATAGTAGCTCTGAGAAGATATTCTACAGAGGACTAGCTAAAGGTAATCCAGTTATTGGTGCTAGAGACTCTGCGTCTAAGGCTAAGTTTGGAAGTATCATAAATCAAGTAGATACAGCCTACAATGCTTTCCTAGAAGCTAACCCTAAGATGTCAGAACAACAAGCTAATGCTGCATTCGACTGGTCTCGGTGGGACGGAGTTGAGAGCGATGTATGGCACAAGTACTCTAAGGACCCTAATAAGAACATGGTTCGTCATTTTGTTGAGCAACGACAGAAGGCAGCTTCTATCATGCGTCAACGTCAGAACATTGCATGGAACAAGAATGGTAAGGATTCTATCGACCCGATTACTGGAATGACTATACCTTATCAACCACAAGAGAAGATCAAGCGGCTTAGAAACTACTTCGGTAAGTTCAAGGCCATAAACAGAGAGATCGTCTCAGATAAACGTGCTGACTTCGAACTGCTACTTCGTTCTGAGGCATCCATGTCTAAGTCTGCTGCTACAGACCTTACTAATAAGATACTAGATGGTGAACCACTAGATGGTCTGGATGAAGGAGTATTCGATCTACTTACTAAAGGCATTCCAGCTACACAAGCTAAGAAGCGTACTATGGCACTCTCACAGCACCCTAAGTTCACTGAGTTCTTCCATCAAGACCCATTCCATAACTTCAAGGAAGGGGCTCGTATGGCTGCACGATTTGAGACATTCCACAATTATGTGGGTAAGGATAACTGGAGAGTAACACAGCTACTCAAGGAAGCTGAGAAGCAGGGTGTCCCTAAGAAAGAAATCAATATGATGGCTAAGTCCATCCAGCAGTATCTAGAGGCTCAGTCTGGTAACTATAAGAGACCACCTAAAGGTTCATATGGTGAACGTGCTATTGGTGTTCAACGTACTATATTGTTGTGGTCACTAGCTACATCACTACCACTATCAGCACTCTCCTCTACTGTAGAGTTGATGTTGACAGCGGGTGGACTAACCCAGAAACAAATCTTTGGTAATATCATGCCTATGAGTATGGAGCTTGCTAAGGGTATGGGTAGGTATCTACATAGAGTAGGTAATGAAGTCTTTACAGGAAGAGAGTATATCCCAGAGGGGGAGAACATGAAGGTTCTACAGCATCTTGGTTATATGACACAAGAGGCTGGTGCAGCATCTACAGTTGGTGCTACAGAGCAGAGCGATTGGGCCAAGACTTGGGTTGATCGTTTCTTCAAGGCTAACTTCCTACACGACCTTACCAACGCTAACCGAGCTATGAGACTAGCTCAATTTGGTGACTACACACGAGATCACATAGAGATCATTAAGAATAGTGATCCCAAGAGTGAGATGTATAGGTTCTCTAGACAGGAGCTACTCAATCTCGGTGTACCAGTTGATAAGTATATCACTCTCTACGCTATGGACGAAGGTTCTATGACTCCTAAGCAGAAACAACAGTACCAAGAGTATGAAGATCAGGCTATGTACAACTTCATTAATCAGACAGTGGCTCTTCCCGGCACGGCTAATCGCCCTCTGCTATACCAAGACCCAAGGTTAGCACTATTCACTCAGTTCAATGGTTATATAGCTACCTTTACAGCTAACCACATCCCTAGACTCTGGGGTGACTATGTGAAACGTGGTAGTCCTGCAATGAAGTACAATACGTTTGCAATGATGACATCCATGATCTTCATGGGTTTCGCATCACAGTATCTGAAAGACTGGTTGAAGTACGGTGAACCATCACCTTACCTTAACAGTACTGAGAAACTTCGTCGTGCTGTCAATTCATCTGGCCTACTTGGTCAGTCAGAAAGAGCACTAAACTTCATATGGCCAACCTTCGAGAAGAGGGATAATGGAATGATTCAGAATACGTTCGAGATGGTTACGGATGAGATGCCAGCAATGGGTCCTATGCGTAGACTACTCAAGGCCGCTGATTACGCATATGAAGGCAACACTGACATGGCACAGTACAACGCTATGAGGGCAACACCTGTTCTCGGTCCATTCACTAAGATGGTCCAGAATGCAGCAGGAGTTGACTTTGACATCAAACGTTAACAAGGAGATAGCTAATGGCTAGAATAGGCGCTGGGCTCGAAGCTCAGAAACTACAAAGAGGCGAGACATCCACGCCAACACCTAGTGAATCATTAAAGACTATTTTACAAAGCACAATCGGTTCTCTCTCTGAGTCAGTAGACCTTCAGGGAGAGGCCGAGGCTGCTCCTGTAGAACAGGAAACTCGTGAGCCACTAAGCCCTCGTGTTACTGGTTTCAATGAGGATGATACACTTGTTCCGATTAGTCAGCGCGTGGGTCCAGCTAGTACTGGAGAGTTAAATCCTACGTTCGATGATTGGAGGTCAACTGGTCAACAGACAGAGGGTAGTATACCTCAGCCACAGGCACCAGCTTACAAACTAACCAACGAGTCACCACCCGCTGCAATGCTCAACCGAGCCAAGCGGACTGCTGCTCGTATGGACCCATCAAATAGCTCTGAGGGTAGCGTTACATTCTCAGGGACACAGGTGGACACGGCTAACCGTGAGGCTTACATCGCTGCCAATAAGAAGATTGATTTGGCTCTAGATGAAGAAGAACGTAATGCAGCTAAGAGAGAGCGGTACAAGATCGTTAAGAGTGTCGAAGATAAGAAGAATACAATTCTTCAGACAATGTCTGGTAATCTTGATGCTCTAGTTGTCGATCCTACTTCTGGCTTCGCCACACCTGATCCTCGTTTCTTGATTACAGCTCAGATCGCCACAGAGAACGAACTCGATATGATGTTCCTAGGTGCTCAGGATGAGGTTAATATCCTCGATGAGGATGATATCATCGATGATAATGATCAAGAAGGTAAGGGTATGTACTCTACCGAGCTTATCAACCCAGCCGATGCTGCAGAACGCACAGGTAGGGCTATAGGTACTTGGTGGAATGCTGAAAAGGAAGGTAAGACTACAGCATCTAAGATGTCTGGTCTACAGAACAAAGATTTAGGTATGCAACACCTTCTGGCGTTCGCTGAAGCTAATCCTGAGATGGTATCAATGGAAAAGGTACGAGTAAATGATAAGGGAAGACCCGATGCAAATGGTGAGATCGCACCTTGGAGATTCAGACTGACTCCTTATGGCGCTGATGTACTTGAGCATACAAGGGAGTTCCGTCAGAAAGCACTCGGTATCAATATTGCTCCAGAGAGCCACCCAGCACATGACGGTCTACAAGCTGATAAGGCGCAGCTTAGACCAGCTTTCCGTAAGAAGGGAGCTATTGGTGGTAATAGTAAAGACCCATCGTATTCAACACTATCAGAGATTGAAGAAGCCATCTATAACCAACAAGGTGTTGGTCACGTAGTGGATAATCGACGTATGCGTGTAGCAATGACGTTGCTGTTTCCCACTCTATTTGGTAAAATAGGCGATCCAAATGATGTGTTTGGTGATGGGTTTGGTCTTGGCCGTGAATCCTTCGATACACTAGTCCGCGAAAAGATGGACCTCGATGGTATGGAACACGCTCAGGCTGTTGATACAGCGGTCAAGATCACCGGGATGAAGAAGAATGATGCAGCATCAGATATTAAGACACTATCTATGTATCGTAAAGGTGTAAACTACCTGACATATGCTATGCAACCTCTCGCTGGTCGTCAAATGGTACAGCAGACTGAGTTCAATCCTACTCGTAAGAAGATTGTTCGTGCTGTTACTCGTGCCATACAGCCAGCTATCATAAGAGGTAGGAGTGGTAGAGTGTATGATGCATACATGAACATCGCAGCACTTAACTTCGGTAAGGATAACCTTCTTCCAAAGGGTAGAATGGCTGATCTACAAGATAACCGAGCTATGTACTATAGCTGGGGTAAGATTCTTGAAGATGCTCTCAATGAGGCATTCCCAGCTAGTTCCTTGGAACCTGCTATGGAAGCTATTGCTAATGGTACTGCCACACCTGATATGGCTCAGAGTCTACAGAAGTTCACTATGCTCATTAAGAAAGATGAGAACCTTACACCCTTCCTAAAGAGAAAGGGAGAGGATGCTATCGCAGCTATTGATGCCCTGATAGACTTCAAGAACTTCAACGATGCTATGGATCAAGGTAAGCCATTCAAGACACACTTAAACGGTTATATAGACGGTAAGACCAACGGTGTCGCTAACCAAGGCGCTATGTTGGGTAACTTGCAGTTGGCGTACAGGGTAGGTGTTCTTCGTGATGATGGTTCTGAGGAAGCAGTTAATAATGGTGACCTCAGAGATTGGATGGAAGAGATAATTCTTGATAGACTTATCGCTACACCTACTCCTACTATACCTTCTGATAAGGCTTCTGGTAAAACAGAGAACATCAGAGATGTCCTTAAGGCTGTAGCCTCATTTAGACCAATCAACAAGACAGTTACTATGGTATTCCCATATGGTAAAGAGCTTGCTGGCCTAAAGGCAGAGATCAGGAAGCACATACCTGAACTTCGTACAGCACAGCCAGATATCAATTCCAAGATTGAATCTCTTGAAGCTTCTGGTATCACTCTGGATAACTTAGTGGACGCTGCACATGATAGTGTAGTACATGCTCTGTTCGAAATCTTTGGAACTGATACATTTAATGCTAGAGGCGTTATGCGCTCCGTGGGTTACATGCATGCCATGTTCGACAAGCTGTTCTCTATCAGAGGTCCATCTGGACACCGTATTCTTCTCGGACAAGGTCGTCCTGATGAGTCACAAACTCAGACTTCTAAGATCAGAGTTCGTAGTGATAATGTCGATGCAACAATGAATCTACAAGATTCTCCAATGAGAGCATCTAGTGCTGCTAAGAAGGACGGTGAGGCCGCTGGATACGTTCGTGGTCGTTCGTCTGTTATCCCTACGCAGTCTATGGATGCCGCAGTTGTAACTCGTACATTCTCAGGTAACTCTTGGAAAGTTATTACCGATGACTCTGTGAATGGTGAGCCTTATGTGTTCCAAATCTATGATGCGTATAAGGTTGATGCTAATAGCTATCATTCAGTGTTAAAAGAAGTCAATAAGAACTTCGTAGATATTACTACTCGTGATTGGAACTTCATTGAAGAGGCTAAGAAAGAGTACCAAAAGTTCAAGGATGATACAAAAAGAGTCCTTGAGTCCGCTCCTGATAAGACGTGGACGTTTAAAGATGGTACATTCGATTACATGCACTCTCTTATGGACCCAGAGTGGACTCCTGTTGGTGGTAATCTTATAGCCCGTAGGAGCGCCATGAAGGCGTTTATTTCTGCGGCATTCCCAATCGATCCTGATCGTAATGTCGTCTATAGAGATAATAATATTATGGCTCGTAAGGATAGCGATAAACCTCAGATAGCTAAGGATAGAGTTAGTGAGTATCAGAAGTACGTCAGTACTCAGGCTTCAATCCTACAAGCTGAACTCTATGAGATTTTCAATGAAATCAGTTCTAGTAATATAAATAGTGATTCTTTCCTGAATGGTGATTCCATCCCAGAGTTAATTACTTCTAGAGAGGCTTTAGCAATTATTTCTGCTGTTGAAAAGAGGATTCAACTCATGGGTAGACTTCAGCTGTTCACTGAGAAAACTAATCGTAATCGTAAAATTCTACGAGATAAGGTTCTATCTCAGGAACAGAGAACCGGACTGGGAGCACTTCAATTCTGGGCGCACTAGTTATTGATTGTTGTCGGGCTTCTAAATAAATCTAAGGGATCAACTCCCATCTATCGAAAAAAAACTGGACCTACTAGTACTCGCAATGAGTATCAGTAGGTCCATATTTTTTCATTTGTTCGCCATAGTAGCCTTAAGTCCTTCGGATATCTTTCCTCGAACTGTATTAGCTACATCTCTAAGTACTTTCTCATCCTCTGGCCGAGGTGATCTAGCCTTACCAATAGTAAATCCATGAGTTAGTCCATGTTCATACGCTGCCTGAATTAGCCACTCAAGGTCTTCTTCTGCACTACTCATTTCAGTAGTCCCCTTTCAGCCACCATTTGTCTAATTTCGGCTCTACTTGCATCTCTGCTCTTATTCGCACGAGCGATAGCCTCTGACTCAGTAAGTCCCGCTTCTTTCAGTTCTTGTACATCTCTGTCGAATGCGTAGTTAAGCATCCAGTTATTCAATTCTGGAGTGTATGCTAGATTAGGTGGTGCTCCAAACTCTTTGGCGTACTCTTCATCATCGATATCAATTCCTTGCAGAGCCATGAAGTTATAGTTTACATGTTCTTTCATTATTCTTTCCTCTTCCAATTTTTTCTCTTAAGTTGTTCCGGTTGTTTATTCACTGGGAATAACCATCGTTTTAGCGACATTAACTCGAACACAGGTATGTCAGCTCGTTTTATCTCTACAACCCTGCTCAAGTGGCTTGGATTAGTAGGTATAGCCTTCAATAGCTGATTAATTATGAATCCATTACCCCTGAATTCCAACTTGAACTCTTCACAAGTTGCTTTTGACTCTGTTGTCCACTCTTGTTGGTTCTTCTTCTTGATTACTGTATCTAGTTTGATTTCTATGTTATTCATTATCTATCCAACTGTTTCAAGCGAAGAAGTAATCTGAGTCTCGTATCTCTGAAACATCAAGTTCACCAATACTTGGCTGCTCGACTGTGAGACTCTCACTGTTACTGAGCATTGTTTGTTCGATTTCATCATAGTAGTTTTCCTTATTATACATCATTATGAATGCTTCTTTTGTTACTCTCAGCAGTTCATCCATGTCTGATGCATGTGATGCAAAGGCGTCATGTACTGCTGTGAATGTACCTTCCCAGTTATCAATTATGATAGCCATGTGGGCAGCATCCATTGAGTGTACGAAGTTAGGACTGATACCACTCATGTATCCTTTTACATTAGGCATCTCAGTTCTTTCGAAGGCTACGTGTGTAATCCTTCCGATGCCATTAATAGTCCCTTTACACTTTATTGATCTCTGAATGAAGTTCTCATAGATCACATAGAACCCTGATGGAGTAACCCACCTCAGTGTATTAGAACCATTACCATGTACAAGTCTAGATTCAAACTGTGATTGTTCGTTGATTGCATCTGACAGAGAAATTAGTTCTTCTTCTGACTTAATCTTCTTCCATTTGAGTTCCTTGATTATCTTCTTGATCTTCTGGTAGGCTTTAGATGCTACCTTCCCATCTCGATATATTGTGTACGTTCCTATCTCAAATGATGCAAGCTTCTGTAGGTATGACATAGTTTCCAGAGGTCCGGGACATACTCTGTTGATGGCCGTTATCAGGTTATGTGATAGTTTATTACAATCATCAACACTGATCCCATACTTCTCTGTGTAGTCCTCTTGGTAACAATCGGCATACATATTGGTAGCCATAGTCTTTTCACCAGCCGAGTAAGCCCTTGTCATACTACCACGTTTACTAATTCCCTTACGAATATGCTTCATTGGCATCTGCTTCTCAGCGAACCAATCAGGCATAATTTTTATTAGTTCTTTAGCAGTAGATACATAGAAGTCCCTTTGGATTTTAGACGGAACGAGGCCCACAAGTGAACCAGTTTTACTGTCTTTCGACATCGCTCCAAGATGCTGCCATCCATTGTTTGAACCATCAATTTGGATTGGAAGTCTTGACATGTGACCTGTGGGATCATCAAGATAGTCTGTCCATTCCACACAGCATGCATAGAACACAACAGGTTTTTCTGCTTTAATTGGTATTTCTTTTCGGTTGACATAACCCTTTATCCTCTCATAATTGTTCTCTGTCCAATTAGCTCTATCAT
>Ga0208643_1000241_pt1 | contig 36759 bp, 25 predicted proteins | sample VirMetDEL_Nov_12_FD_184516 | JGI IMG/M metagenome (GOLD analysis project Ga0208643, IMG submission 184516) | Aqueous microbial communities from the Delaware River and Bay under freshwater to marine salinity gradient to study organic matter... | ecosystem: Environmental > Aquatic > Marine >...
CATACTTTAGCGGATATTACCGATACGTGGGATCGTGGTTATACGATTGCTGAAGCGGTATTCCCTGTGCCTGCGGCCGCAGCGAATAAATTCTGGCCAACGGTTAACCGTATTGATGATGTATACGGGGATCGTAATTTGATTTGTAGTTGTCCTCCGGTTTCTACTTATCAAGACTAACTAGTTGATATGTGTCATTTTCGAATAAAGATTGAAACTAGAAAAACAAGTTTGAAACTTTAATAGAGTTTGATACTGAAAATAGTCAAAAGGCGAGCTCAATAGTTCGCCTTTTTTGTAGGTGACGACAAGTAATTAAATTTGTGACTAGTAGTGATTTATATAAAAAAGGCGAATCAGAAATGATTCGTCTTTTTTACATTTAAGTAACCTTTACTTATTAAGATTAAATTATAAGGTTTTGGTAATATCTTTTGATTCTTAGGCAATATAGTATGTAACTAATTAAAACTATTTAAGAAAATCATGGAAGATATTGCGCTACTTGTAGGAAATGATATCAATAATATTGAAGATGGTAATTCATGGTCAGAATTACTTGATGGCTTAACTGATTATTTATCAATAGATGTTAAATTTCCCCCTGAAAAACCATTTCCGTTAGCCTACGAAGAGATATTCTTTAAAGCAATCAAGAATACCAAGCTTAATACAATCAAAAATACCCACTTTAAAGAATCAGATATTAAGGAATATGTAGCAAAGCATGTAAACACTATTAAAGGAGGCAAAGTACATGAACTTATTTGCCGCTTAGGTGTTAAAGATATTTTAACTACTAATTATGATTTGTCATTAGAGACCACTAAAAACAGCAGCTTAAAATCTATTACAAATAAAGGTGTAATCCCTGAGACTAAATACTCACTTTTTAGAAAACATATAATTGATGGTACTAATTTTTGGCATATTCATGGGTCGTCTAAAGATATTCGTTCAATTACTTTAGGGTATGAGCACTATAGTGGGTACCTGCAAAGGATGAGAAACTATATTGTTGATGGAACAAAAGATACTTACTCAACTAAAACATTTAAACCTCTTCTTGATCGGGTCAAAAATAATCTTGTAGAAAATGAAAGCTGGCTAGATTTGTTTTTTACTAAAGACATTCATATTTTTGGCTTGTCATTAGATTTTGTTGAATCGGATTTATGGTGGCTTCTTACGTATAGAGAAAAAAGAAAATGTGAAAAGAAGTACCCAATTCACAATACAATTTATTACTATATACCCGATGAATTTTTGCGTAGCTCAGAGGCAAAAATTGATATGCTCAATAGTTTGGGAGTTAAAGTTATTTCAGAACATGGGTACACATCGAGCAAACAATTTTATTATGAAAATGTCATTGCAAGAATAGGCAGTTAAATACAAGAAGAATAGAAGATAGTAGCTTCATGATAACAAGTAATTAGAATGTGACTAGGTAGCTAACAAAATTACTGATTAAAGCGAGCTATGCAGAAATGTATAGCTCGTTTTTTTATATCTCAATAAAATAAATTCATACGAAATTTAAATAATAAGTAAAAAATTATTAAAATAAGCTTGATATAAAAATAATTCCACCTTATACTTTTTAACATTGAAGCAAGGGAGGAAATACAAATGGCTAAAACAAGACACATACACCAACGGATGAATCAGCGTGCAATTTCTCAGCAAATGTTAGAAATAGTAAAAATGTTTGGCATTGATGATGGCGACAAAACATACCTCAATAAAAAAGGTATTGATGCAGCATTACTAGAAATCAATGTGCTATCAAAGCAGATGCAAAAAATGAAAAACCGTGGTGGCTTAGTTCTCGTTGAGTCCGGAGATGTAGAAATAACGGCATACGCTTTAGATAGCTACGACCGCAAAAAATCACACTCCGTTCATTAATACTTATTAGGAATATTATCGTGAATAAACAAATTTGGTCATTATTAGAAAAATTACAAGGCTCACTAGAGCTTCGTGAATATATAGTACAACTTGCAGCATGCTTTGCTTGGTTGAAACTTTCTGAAGATAAAAAGCTTGATGTAGAAACAGAGTTTACAGGAAGAGCAACAGCGACACAGTTAGAGACTGTTATGGAGCGTTGTGTCACCGTTTGCTATGACTCTCGACCTACAAAGCTTAGTGATGAACAACTTACCCAAATAATGGTATCACTAAAAAACTTACTTAAAGCCAATGCTATAACCTATAAAGATTTATCAAATACGCTTAAGCAATTGTTTAGCAACGCTGGCAGAGCATATGGCGAAGAAAATATACCTGTAGAGCTGTGTGAACTAGGTGTGAACCTGCTAGGCGATAAAAATAACTCAGTCTATCTGCCGTTTGGAAGAGGATATCACTTTGCCCACCAATTACCGGAAACGTCTGAAGTTTTTGGTGAGAGTCAAATGGCGACAGATGTGTTTCTTGCTGAAGTGCACAGCATACTGCTTGATCGTAAATTCGATATTACTCAAACAGATCCGCTCAGTTGCCCAAGTTTGATAGGTGATGGCGGCCTTAAGCAGTTTGACAGTGCGTTAGCATTCCCGCCACTTAATATTAAGTATGGAAAAAATGATATCAATGATATTTGGGGACGCTTTCCTGAAAAATCATTAATGGGTGATGTTTACCACTTAAGGCATATGTTGTCGCAAAGTACTGACCTTGTTGTGTGTGTAGTCTCTAACGGATTTTTATTTAGAAGTGCAGCAGGTGAAAAACAGTTTAAGCAAGATATCCTAAAGAGTAATTATCTTAAAGCGGTTATTTCATTACCAAGTAATCTGTTATCAAGTACAACCATACCGATCAATATAGTTGTGCTAGACAAAAATAAGGTAAATGACACGGTTAACTTTATTGATGCTAGTGGTGATAATTTTATTGAACAAGAATCGCGTACTCGCAATAAGCTTATTAATGTTGAAGAGATTGTAGAGTTATACAAAAGCAATACAGATAGTAAAACATCAAAGCATTGCTCTTTTGAAGAAATAGCCAAAAACGATTTTAACTTATCACCCAACCGCTATGTTTTATCTGATGAAGAAAAAGGCTTAATCGACTTTCTAAATTCATATGAAACAGCCGATTTAGAAGACTTAGTTGAAATAATTCGTCCTCAAGCGTTAAAGCATGATGAAAACTCTGAAATAACGTTCACTGAATATAACCTAGCCAGTATGAATGCCATTGGTGAAATTGCTGGTGAAGGTAAGAAAATCAATGTTAACTCTGATGAGCTAAACCGAGCCAATAAACAAACCATTAATCCAAATGATATTTTGGTGGTATGTAAAGGTGCTGTTGGTAAAGTTGCAATTGTCGGTGAGAATATCAATGAAAATAGCATTGCTAGCCAAGCATTTTCTATCTTACGTATTAAACCACATATTAATAACGTAACCAGTGAAGCGTTATATCAATATTTAATATCAGGTTTTGGTCAATTACAGTTTAAAACTATAACTACAGGTACTAGTGCGCTTATGATTTCAGCAAAAGACTTGAATACATTACAAGTACCAATCTTTAACGCTGAAAAATTGAGCCAGATAAAAGAAGTAAGGCAACAAGTAGTAGATACTAATAATCAAATTGAAGCCTTAAACCAACAAATAACATCACTTAATAACAGTTGGTTGTAAACCAATTGTTATGCATTGAAATATAATGAATTATCACTGACATTTCTTTAATAACTCGTTTAATATGGAATTATTACAGGGAGTGTAATCTCCCCCCTTTAGGATTATAAAAAAACTTATGGCTACTAAGAAAAAAGCTACAAACAAAAAAGAAAAATCATTTGAAGAAACACTATGGGATGCTGCAAATAAGCTACGTGGAAGTGTCGAATCATCAGAGTATAAACATATTGTACTAAGCCTGATATTCCTTAAATTTATCAGTGATACGTTTGAAAAGCGTAAACAAGAATTGATTGAAAACAATCAAGAAAAATATATCGACTTGCCACAAGCCTATGGAAAAGCCAGTGTTATTTATTTGCCAGAAAAAAGCCGCTGGAGCTATGTACAAGCTCATGCTAAGCAAGACGATATTGCTTTGAAAATAGACTCAGCTCTTAGCAATATTGAAAAGGCTAATAAAGACAATAAAAGCCTAAAAGGCGCATTACCTGATAACTATTTTTCTCGTTTAGGCTTAGATGTCAGCAAACTTTCAGCCTTGATTGATGTAATTAATAACATCGACACCTTAGCGAATCCGCACGAAGATGTTGTTGGTAGAGTCTACGAATATTTCTTATCTAAATTTGCCATTGCTGAAGGTAAAGGTAAAGGCGAGTTCTACACTCCCAAGAGTATAGTTAATTTAATAGCTGAGTTGATTGAGCCATACAAAGGTAAGATCTATGATCCGTGTTGTGGGGCGGGTGGTATGTTCGTGCAATCAATGAAGTTCATTGAAAATCATAAAGGAAACAAAAAAGATGTATCCGTATATGGTCAGGAATATACAGGCGCAACTTATAAACTGGCTAAAATGAACCTTGCCATTCGTGGCATAACGTTTAATTTAGGTGAAAACCCCAAAGATACCTTTGCTAATGATCAGCATGAAACTCTTAAAGCGGATTTTATTATGGCCAACCCGCCATTTAATCAAAAAGATTGGCGTGCTGCTGACGAATTAACTAATGATCACCGTTGGGATGGTTACGAAACACCACAAACAAGTAATGCCAACTATGGTTGGATATTACATATGGTTTCTAAGCTGTCTGAAAATGGTGTGGCTGGTTTCATTCTTGCAAATGGAGCGCTATCTGGAGGGGGAACAGAAAAGGATATCCGTGAAAAGCTCATAGAAAATGGTTTGGTAGAAGCCATTATCATTTTGCCAATGAAAATGTTCTATACCACAGATATTAGCGTAACTTTATGGATTCTTAATAGAAACAAGACGGCTCGTACAGTTCCACATGAAGATGTTACTCGCCATTATCGCGACCGCGAAGATGAAGTACTATTTATGGATTTACGTAAACACGGTGAAGCATTTGAGAAAAAGTATGTTCAATTCTCTCCTGATAAAATTAGTGAAATTGCTGAGACGTTACACACTTGGCAAGAAGTAAGGGCAGAATCTGAATACCAAGATATTGCAGAGTATTGCTATTCAGCAACAAAAGAAGAGATTGCAGTTAAAGATTATTCTCTGGTACCAAGTAAATATATTGAGTTTAAGAATCATGACGAAGATGTCGATTTTGATGAAAAAATGACACATATCCGTGAAGATTTTACAGATTTACTAAACCAAGAAGTAAAGTCAAAAACTGAACTTTTGTCGGTATTTAAAGAGTTGGGCTATGAAATCACACTATAAACGTATTGGTGATTACGTCACCCAAATTAAATTAAAAAATTCAGACGGTGTCATATCCGATCTTAAAGGGATAAACATCAATAAGCACTTTATGCCGTCAGTTGCCAACATTAATGGTACTGATCTTAGCAAATATAGAGTAGTTAAGAAGAATCAATTTGCGTTTAATCCAATGCATGTTGGCCGTGATGAAGTACTGCCTATCTCAATGTTAGAAGAAGCTGAGCCGATCATAGTGTCACCTGCATATGTTGTATTTGAAGTAAAAGACGAAGAAGAGCTACTTCCTGACTATCTAATGATGTGGTGCAGACGATCTGAATTTGATCGCAATGCTTGGTTTATGACCGACAATAGCGTTAGAGGTGGTTTTAGTTGGGCTGATTTATGCGAAATGGAACTCCCTGTCCCATCCATCGAAAAGCAACGTGAAATCGTGCGTGAATACAATGTGGTGAATGATCGTATTTCACTTAACGAACAACTTACTCAAAAGCTAGAAGATACCGCTCAAGCCATTTATAAACAATGGTTTGTCGATTTTGAGTTTCCGATCTCTCAAGAATATGCAAAGTCCATCGGTAAACCTAAACTAGAAGGAAAGCCTTATAAGTCATCTGGTGGTGAGATGGAGTTTTGTGATGAGCTAGAGTGTGAAATACCGAAGTATTGGAATATAACTTCTTTATCTGCCACCTGTAGTATTGGGTCTAGTAAAAGAGTGTTTCAGAACGAATATGTTACGGAAGGGGTTCCATTTTATAGAGGTAAGGAAGTTACTCTAAGGCAGAATGGTAATCTAATTGATGACCCTTTATTTATATCAGAATCAAGGTTTGAAGAGTTAAATAGTAAATATGGTAGTCCCCAAAGAGGTGATATTTTAATTACAGCGGTAGGAACTATTGGCTCAACATATTTAGTCAAAGGTGAAAGGTTCTATTTTAAAGATGGAAATATCATATGGTTGAAAGGATTCTCACAAAAAAAATCAAGTGTGTATATCTTTGACTTTATGCAATCTCAAATGTTTCTAGATTATATTACTGACATTACTATAGGCTCTACGCAAAGTGCAATAACAATTAAGTCCTTAGGTCTCTGCCCCATATTACTACCTAAAGAGCAAACATTATTAAAGTATTGTGAATTGAGTAGTCGTCTAAAGTCATATTATGAATCGGTAGTTGACGAAAAATCGAGCTTATCAAACTTAAAAAATATTATTTTGAGTAAAATTTCTAAATCAACGGCATAAAATATGAAATTCACAGAAGAAAGGCTTGAACAAGCCATTATTGAACTGCTAGGGAAAGAAGGCTATCCACATTCTTGTGGTGAGGCAATTGAGCGAGCACCTGAAGATGTGCTGATTAAGTCCGATCTTCGTGAATTTTTAGCAAAACGTTACCAAGCTGATTTGATCACTGATTATGAGATTGAGCAGATCATCCATAAGTTAGAATATCTACCAGCTTCGGATCTTTACGATACCAACAAAGCTATTATGAAGCTTATCTCAGATGGTTTTTTACTTAAACGTGAAGATGCCAATCAGAAAGATTTGTACATTCAATTTATCGATTTTTCATCGGTTGCTGAAGGTTTTGATAAAGCTGATAGCAACATATATCGAATAGTTAATCAGATGGAGATACAAGGCTATGAGCTGCGTATCCCTGACGGTATTCTTTATATTAACGGTTTACCGCTTGTAGTCTTTGAATTTAAGAGTGCTATCCGTGAAGAGGCAACAATTCATGACGCCTATAAACAACTAACCACTCGCTATGACCGTGATATACCTGAGCTATTTAAATACAACGCTTTGTGTGTAATCAGTGATGGCGTAAATAACAAGATGGGGTCTTACTTTGCTCCGTATGAGTTTTATTACTCTTGGCGTAAAATAACAGGCGAAGAGAAGCTGGATAAAGATGGCATTGATTCCCTATTTACCATGATCAGCGGCTTGTTTAACAAGAAGCGTTTAACTGATGTAACTCGTCATTTTATCTATGTACCAGATTCTTCGAGCAAGCAAGAGAAAATTGTTTGTCGCTACCCGCAGTATTATGCAGCAACTAAGCTTTTTGCCAACATCAAACAACATATGAAACAGGTAGATAGCCAAGGAAATTTGATTGATGCTAATGGCTTACGTGACGGTAAAGGTGGTACTTATTTTGGTGCAACAGGCTGTGGTAAAAGCTACACCATGTTGTTCTTATCTCGCTTATTAATGAAAGATGTTGAGCTAGGTAGCCCAACCATCATTTTAATTACTGACCGTACCGACTTAGATGATCAGCTTGCTGGCCAATTCACTAATGCAAAAGCCTATGTTGGCGATCAAAATATTATTAGTGTAGAAAGCCGAAGTGAGCTTCGTGACCACCTAAAAGGACGTAAAAGTGGTGGCGTTTTCCTTACGACCATTCATAAGTTCACCGAAGATTTACAACTGCTGACTAACCGTACCAATGTTATTTGTATTTCAGATGAAGCTCACCGTAGCCAAACAAACCTAGAGCAAAAAATTACCGTCTCTGAAGATGGCGTTAAGAAGACCTACGGTTTTGCCAAGTACCTGCATGACTCATTACCTAATGCTACTTATGTTGGTTTTACCGGGACACCAATTGATGCAACGCTTGATGTATTCGGTGCTGTAGTTGATCGCTATACCATGACAGAATCGGTTTATGATGAAATTACCGTTCGTATTGTTTATGAAGGGCGAGCTGCAAAAGTACTGCTTGATGGAAAGCAGCTTCAACAAGTTGAAAAGTATTATAAAGAGTGTGAGGAAGCTGGCACAAACGAATACCAAATTGATAAAAGCAAAAAAACAATGGCAAGTATGTCTACCATACTTGGCGATCCTGACCGTATAGAGGCAATAGCAAGAGATTTTGTTGACCATTATGAGAACCGTGTTGAGGAAGGCACTACTCAAAAAGGTAAAGCAATGTTTGTTTGTAGTAGCCGAGAAATTGCTTATCAGTTTTATAAAGAGTTAATAAAGCTTCGCCCTGAATGGGATGAGATAAAAGTTTGTGAGGACGGTTCAACTTTATCAGAAAATGATAAGAAAAAAGTGAAACCAATGGAGCGAGTCAAGATGATTATGACTCGTAATAAAGACGATGACAAAGTGCTATGGAAAAAACTAGGCAATAAAGACCATCGCAAAGAACTAGATCGTCAATTCAAAAATGGTAAGTCTAATTTCAAAATCGCGATTGTAGTTGATATGTGGCTAACAGGTTTTGATGTGCCATTTCTTGATACTATTTACATTGATAAACCATTACAAAAACACAACTTGATCCAAACCATTTCAAGAGTAAACCGTAAATTTGAAGGAAAAGAGAACGGTTTAGTTGTCGATTATATTGGCATTAAGAAGCAGATGAATCTGGCTCTTTCACAATATACTGGTGGCCAAGATCAAGACTTAGAAGATATCAAAGCGTCAGTTATTATCGTTAAAGATCATCTTAGTTTGTTAGATGGTCTATTTCATCAGTTTGACTCCAAGCCATATTACGATGGCTCGCCTCTTGAGCAATTACATTGTCTAAATGCTTCTGCTGATTTTACGCTTAGAACCAAGAAGTTTGAAAAGACCTTTATGGATTTAACAAAGCGTCTTAAGTCTGCTTATGATATTTGTGTTGGTAGTAGTGAGTTATCACAATCACACAAAGATAAAATCCATTATTACCTCGCTGTTCGCACCATTGTATTTAAGATCACCACGGGTGGTGCTCCTGATGTTGCTCAAATGAATACACGAGTAAGAGAGCTTGTTAAAGACGCACTACTGAGTGATGGCGTTGAGGAAATATTTAAGCTTGGTGATGATTCTGATGGCGAAATCGATATTTTTGATGATGACTATCTCGCTAAGTTGGAAGTAATAAAGCAACCTAATACCAAGCTTGAGTTGCTTCAGCAAATGTTAGCCAAAGCCATTGGTGAATTTAAAAAGACCAATAAGGTTAAGGGCGTAGATTTTTCTAAAAAAATGAATGCGCTAGTTGAAAAATACAATGAGCGTGATGAAAAAGATATTCTCCGTAGTGAAGTAATAACCGATTTTTCAGATGAAATAATTAACTTGTATAACGAGCTACGTGAGGAAATGGCTTCCTTTACAGATATGGGTATTGATTTTGAAGAAAAAGCCTTTTACGACATTTTACTCTCACTAGCTCATAAGTACGACTTTACCTACCCAGAAGATAAATTACTCGACTTATCTAAAGAAGTTAAAAAGGTGATTGACGACAAAGCCAAGTATACCGACTGGAATAAGCGAGACGATATTAAAGCTGAGTTGCACTTTGATTTAATTATTTTATTGGATGAATGGGGTTACCCACCAATAGATCGTGACGAAGTTTATAAAGAGATTTTTGACCAAGCAGAAAACTTTAAAAAAAGTAGGCTTGCATAGCTAACTCACTATTGAAGGATTAATAATGATAAGTAAGGAACAGACTGATAGAGAGTTAGCTGAGCTTATAGAAGCTAATAGAGCATACGAAGTAAATGTTTTAAGTGGGGATAACGTTTCGATTAACCTACCATTAGAAACCGCGCTTAATGTGCAGCTAGTTGAAGATTATTTTCATTACCTTCAAATGGAAGAAAGCACCCAGTGTAACGCTTGGAAATATATTGCTAACTGGGTTGCATCTCACAAGAAAGTTTATTGCGTTAATACTCAAGAGGAACTTTTGAATGTTGATGTGATAGAAGCACCACTCGAAGCTTTTAGAGGCTTCTCTATCCTATATTCGAATAAGAAAAATGCACTTCATCACTGTGAGGTTTTCTATGGCTCAGTTTTGAAAAACTATCACGAGTCAATTTCATTAATACAAAATAATTCAAATTTACACTCCAACATTGTTCCGGCAGGTTAATAAAAAATCATGATTAATAAAGAGAAGCTGAACCAATTAATAAAGTCTGCATTAACTGAAGCAGGGCAACAACTTTCAGATTCAGATATTGAATCACATATAGACAATATTACCCCTAAGCTCGAACAAATAGTTGGCTATCCCGATTGGGATGTTAGAGATGATACTCAGGCTGATATTGACTTCATGATTATTCAAGTGAATAACAATGAGATATTTAAGTCTAATTTTAAGCAAAAACTTATTCAGTATTTAAAAAGTAGTTTACAAGTGAATCGACCATACTGGTTTCTCGGTGCCAATTGGGATGGTGATGACCAAACGCCCCGATTCGTAGCACAAGGGATTTGGGAAAACGGTTACGATAATAAATTTATTGATATTGTAAAATCGATGAAGGTGGGCGACAAAGTTGCCATCAAGTCTACATATACCCGTAAAAACAATTTACCGTTCAACGGTCATGGTCATAAGGCTTCAGTTATGGCGATTAAGGCCGTTGGAGTCATAGTTAAAAACTTTAAAGATGGTAGAAAAATCGAAGTTGAATGGCAAAATAGTTTTAAACCTCCTTTAGAGTGGTACTTTTATACTGGACTTAAAACTGTTTGGAAGATTGAAGCTGGTGATTGGAAAACAGATGCTTTAATTGATTTTACTTTTAACAGCAAGTCACAAGACTATCAAAAATTTGCCAACAATCCATTTTGGAAAGAACGATTCGGTGACTTACCAGAAGAAGATGTTCGATTTAAATGGACAGGCTTTTATGAAGCAATAGCAAACGCATTATCGCAGTATAAAGAAAATAGAAAGCCACTCATTGAATTTGTATTGTCTTTAGCTGATAAACATGAGTTGTCATATATTCAGGGTAAAGAATTAGATGATATTGACCCTTTTACAGTAATGGGAATATTTAACCGTGGAATGACGGATACAAATCGCCAAAAGCTAGCTAAAGAGATAGCGGCATTTCTGAATGTAGAAGAAGCTGCCCCCGATTCTTTTGAAGCTATACCTGTATTAAATAATCAAAAGTCATGGTTCTTTTGGGGTAAAGGTGAGAGGGACGATGATGACATTGATAACTTATGGGCAATTTTTGAAATCGCTAAAGTTATAGCGGATGAGTCAGAGTTAAATGACACAGATAAGTTTATCTCTCTATATAATACTGTTGCAGCACAGAAAGGTATACGATGGAATTTGACTATGGGACTATACTGGATTCGCCCCTGGCTATACCCTACATTGGAAAGCCAGTCCCAAGATTATTTAACCTCTTTATCAATAAAGCCTGAATTTAATGGGCCAAAGAAAAGCTGTAGTGGAGAGGATTACTTATTGCTCCGTGATAATTTATTACTACGCTTTTCAGAAGATGCTTTTCCAGTACACTCTTTTCCTGAGTTATCACTTAACGCATGGCAAAAACCTAATTTACAAAAAGCAGGAAAAGCACTGACATGGAAAAATGCAATATTCGATAGAGTTAAAGATTTATGTTTGGCGAAGGGATCTCCTGATTTTTCTCGTGTTGAATTTTTGGAACACTATTTAGGAGAACTTCAGGCACTTTTTCCAGATAATAATGCAGCAAAATCTACTATTGATAGACATATGCAAATTTTACGTGATGAGGGAGAGGTTGATTTTATTTCAGGCGGTCAATATGCATGGTTGGGTTTTGATGATGGCGATGTTGAAGGTGAACAGGTTCCAGTGCAGCCTTCTGCCGAATCATATGATGTAGAAAGTATTATCAAAGATGGCTGTTTTTTATCGCAATCTACTTTAGATAATATGTTAAGTAGATTAAAGAATAAGAAAAATATTATTCTTCAAGGCCCTCCTGGGACAGGAAAAACATGGTTAGGAAAGCGTTTAGCTTATGCGCTTGTTGGTGAAAAACAACCTGCTTATTTAAAGGCCGTACAGTTTCATCCAAACCTGTCTTATGAGGACTTTATCAAAGGATGGCGTCCAACAGGGGAAGGTAAGCTAGAACTCTGTGACGGCCCATTTCTTGAATTTGTAAAACTTGCTCAACAAAATCCTGCCCAAAAGTATGTTGTTGTTATTGAAGAAATTAACCGTGGTAATCCAGCTCAAATTTTTGGTGAAATGCTGACACTACTTGAAGCCGATAAACGTACACCTAGCGAAGCTCTTGAACTTAGCTACCGTAAGGAAGGTGATAAGCCTGTTTATATACCAGAAAATTTGTATGTAGTTGGAACAATGAATGTAGCGGATAGGTCGTTAGCTTTGGTAGATTTAGCTTTACGTAGGCGGTTTGCTTTTATTAATTTGGAACCAACTTTTGGTAAGCCTTGGCGTGAATGGGTTCATGATAAAGCAGGTATTGATTTAAAATACTTAGCAATAATTGAAACAAAATTAGCTAATTTAAATAAAGAAATATCATCAGATGACCGTTTAGGCGTTCAATTTCAAGTAGGTCATAGTTATGTTACTCCTGCTTTTGATAGCGATATTAAAGATGCAGCAAATTGGTTTACTCAAGTTGTAGAAACAGAAATATTTCCACTACTTGAAGAGTATTGGTTTGATGATCCAACTAAAGCAAAAAAAGAAAAAACTGCTTTGCTGAAAGATTTATAATGACTGAACCAGAAAGTTCAACTGTTGCAGACTTTGAGCAAAACTATAGTGCGGGAATCCCTGTTCAAAACCTTTGGTTGTTAATGCTCTATGCTTCTGAATTTCGGTATTCAGTAAATGAATATGCGGGTACTGAATCAGTTGATGAAGATGTAGCAAACTTGGTTGCTGATGTGCTTTGTAATCAAGTAGAACAAAGACTAAAGCGTAACCTAACTTACGGGTATAAGCATTCAACTAGAGAGCTTAATCGAGTTCGTGGTCGAATCAATTCCTTAGAGACATATTCAAAGCAGTTATTACAGAAAGGTAAAGTGAGTTGCACCTTTGAAGAGCTTTCCATCGATACACCTAGAAATAGGTACATTTGTGCCGCGTTAAATAAAGTTTCGCGTTTAGTTTCAAAAAAATCACTGAAGCTTCGTTGTCATAAGTTGAACCAAGCGATGATTCAACTAGGTGTGTCGCCACTATTTTCTGTAAATTATCAGCCGAAAAATGATCGATTCAGTCGTCATGAAACTAATGATCGAAAAGTGTTAATGACGGCTGAATTAGTATTTAATTTAGCTTTGATAAATGAGACTAATGGTAATAACCTTTATCCATCTCCTGATAAGCAAGAACACTGGGTTAGAACGCTTTTTGAAAAATCGGTTGCTGGCTTTTATGACTTAAAGCTTGGTAGTGACTGGAAGGTTAAGCCAAGTAAAAAAATCCAATGGCTAACAGAGGATAAGACCGCTCTAATCGATGACTTATTGCCAACGATGGAAATCGATATTCAGTTAGATAATGCAACTTTAAGCAAGCGTATCGTTATTGATACCAAATTTACAGCCATCACTAAGAAAAATCACTACGGGAAGGATCGCTTTAAACGAGAGTACATTTTTCAGCTGTATTCATACCTTCGCTCTCAAGAGCTGGTAGATGATAATATAGCAATGTCATCAGATGGCATGCTTCTTCATCCATCAATCGGTGTAGAATTTAACGAAAAAGTGAAAATACAAGGTCATAATATGCGATTTTGTACTGTGGATTTAACCCTTTCTCCTGCTGAAATTAGTCAGCAACTTTTAGATTTAATATAAAAAACTGCTTAATCATATTCACTGTTTGATCATGTACCTGTTTAAAGTGCTAAGCCCATGTTTATTAAAAAAGCCTTAAATCGTGAACTGATAAATATTTTTTATAGATATTTTTATGCGTTTTGGTAAATAAAATGACATTTTTAGAATTTTTGTAAAAAATAACCTTTTGATATTACACTCTATTTTAATTACTTTTGACACTTTAATTATTTACCGCAATATTATATCTTGTTGATTTTAAAGGATTTTATTTTGACTTCTCTTTGGCTTTTGACTATGTTTGTATCAAAGGTATCAAGGCATGTTCAGATGAAAATTAGAAACGTAATAAATCAAAGTGAACTCAAAAAATTACGAGAGTGGAAAATAAAGATAAACAAAGCTAAAAAGAATAAGCTTGTACATCCTTTTCAATATTATTCCCCTTTCGTAGAAATTGATGACGTTAATTCTATTAGCCGTCGCCATCTTTTCTACTGTAAAACTCAAAAACGTTGTATCCACCTATTAAGTGATGGTGAGGCACGTGGCTATCATTGCTTACTCCATCAAGAAGATGTCATTGGAATTCGTGAACAGTTCCCTTTGCACTTACCTGAAACAATTCGTATTGCTAACGAAATGGGAGTTTTACATCCAAGAAATTGGAAAACGAAGGAAGTTTACGTAATGTCTACCGACTTTTTAGTTGATAGGGTCAACTTTGAAACAGGAACGATCTTTCAAGAAGCGAGAAACTACAAATACTGGGACCAAATTTATGAATATAGCGAAAATGGTTTAGTTGTAAAAAAGCGTTGGCGAACCTGGCAAAAAGCAGCCATAGAGGAAATATTCTGGGCAAGTAAAAGTATACCTACTATACAAATGACGGACAGGGATGCTACCAAAATAGCGGCGCAAAACATTACTTGGTTTCGAATGAGGCAGGAGTTAGATGTTGATGAAAATGACCTGTCGGCTTTTAAAAGTGCCTTTTCAAATAGTTATCTTTCAAATACCAGAGTTTGGTTAGAAGAACATTTGTTCAATGCAAGTAAAATGATGGGGTTGTCGGTTAAAGACGTACAGGCAATGTTTCAATTTGCTGCTTATCATCATGAAATCGATTTAAATATCGAATTGCCTATTCGGTTAGCTGAACCTTTAGTGGTATATGTTTAATGTTTTCTGTTAATCAACTTTACAGTAATAAAGACAATACTATTCGTGTACGGGTATGCCATGTTGCTATTGAGTTAGCTAAGCTTGCTGTTGTGGATATCAATCGGCTGGACTCAGATAAACCGATCTGTAAGCCAAAAGCTTATGATTTTGAAGAATTTACTAACTATATAAAAAATAACCAGATAACTCCCAGTATTAATATGCTTCCTAAGACTATAAGTTTATCTGATCAAAGATTACTCGCACAAGGCAAAGGTAGCTGGCTTAAAAAAAGAGACAAAAAAGTAAAAGCTGTATTCGTTTTGTTGAATGAATATACCGTACGGGAGTATCTATATGGTAAAGGGATTGGAGACCTAACACACCAATTAATAGCAGATGGTGGTCCTTGGAAGAAAACGAGCAATTATTATCGTCAGTTTAATCGTTACATCACCTTTGGCGGAGTCATTAACGCTTTTTTACCGTTCGATTATGCAAATTGCGGGAGTAATTATTTTATTCCTGAAGAGAAGGGGGCCAATAATGTTAAAAGGGGCCGTAAAACTAAACCTAAACGACTTCCTGAACATAAAGATATTCCTGCCTACTCTGTAGCACCAGGCATCACTAAAAAAGAAAAGAAAGAAATTAAAAAAGTTGCTAAAAAAGCCATAAGAAAAATAAGAAAAAACATAACAGCAAGAGCTCGGCTAATTTATCGCCGAGAAAATGAAACGAAGTTTGTTGATGAAGAAACGAATTATGGTACGAACAAAAAACTCGTATGGAATAAAGAAGAAGATTGCTTATCTGAAGGGCAGTTTTATTACCATTTTAATAAATATTTAACCGATGAGGATAAGATAAAAGCAGCAAAGGGACAAACAGTTTTTGATAAGGATTTTGCAGAAAGAGATGATGCTGCAAGGTCTGGTTTAGTCGGGCCAACTCACCTTTATGAAATTGATGCAACGGTTCTAGATATTCATATTCGCTATCCGTACAGTAAAAATAAGCGTCTTTCTATGGGTCGTCCAATCTTATATGTTGTGGTTGACGTTTATTCTACATGCATTGTCGGAATATATATTGGTTTTCATGGTCCTGATTGGTCAGGTGCAGCAGAGGCCTTGATTAATTCCATGATGGATAAAGTATCTTTTGCCGCGAGATATGGACTAAAAATAAACCCAGAAGACTGGCCTTGTTCTCATATCCCTTATTCGATTAATTCAGATAATGGTGGTGAGTATTCTTTGGCGCATATTCACCCTCTTTTAAAGTCAAACTTAGGCATAGATGAGTGGACTAAAACTAGAGCATATATGGGGGTATCAAAATCAGTTTCAGAAAGAAAATTTGGTATTTTTAATGATAATTTTGTTCATTTTCAACCGGGTGCAATATATGAAGTTAGAAGAGATGAACAGGATCCATCACAAGATGCACTTTGGGATTTAAACTCCCTTTACTGTGCTCTAATCTCGGAAGTTATTTATTATAATCATACAGGTAACAGAGAAGAACACCATGATTTTAAAGCCTCTCGTGAAGAAATAGGTTTTTCTCCTCAGGCTATTTGGGATTTTTACATCAACGAAGAAATGGCTGGCGGGAATCCAACTACAGCTGAAGATGAAGGAAGGATTCGCTTGGCTTGCTTACCAGAAGCAGAAGCTACAGTAACAGATCAAGGTGTAAAATTTGAGGGAATTTACTATACGTCAATCTATGCAAAAACAGCGAAATGGTATTTCAAAGCAAAAAATTTCGGTTTCTTTCCTATCACGGTTAAGTGGAGTCGCACATCTAGTAATATTATATGGTATCAAACACCTGACAATGAAGTTATTTCTTTTAAAATCAAACCATTGAAAAGTAAACGTTTCGCATCTCAGGTCTGGGAGGCTATTTTTCATCGCCAAGAGGTTTATGCGCGTCAGCAGCATGAGGCTAAACGAGAAAAAGCAGAGCGTGAACTTCAAAAAGATAACTATCAAAGTGAGCTTTTGGCTAAGAATAAAGCTGAAGTTGAAGGTATTCCTGAAAACACAACAAAGTCACGTCAAGGCGGTATTAAAGAACGTAAAGATGAGCAGTCTACTATTGATAAAAATGAAATAGATAATCGTAATAAAAAATCCATAGCAAAAATCGATGCTTCTCACTCACCTTCTCGCCAGAGTAATACTGATCTTGATAATAATCAACCAAGTAAAAAAACGAGCAAAAATAAGCGTAGAAGCTTAAATAGTCGTCTTCAAAAATCATCTCGACAAAAGAAGGATAAGTAAATGAAGTTATTTGAACCAGCGTTTCCTAAGCCTATCTTGATTACTGAACCAACTTATTATGAACATGATGATGATTGGCTAAATGACAACCCGTTAATTCAAGCGATTGAGGCTAAATCTACTGATCAAGCGTTGGAAGGAATAGAATATATTCCTTCGATACAAAAAAATATCTTTGAATTAAAAGGTGTATATCAAAAGAGTATTCTTCGCAGGCTTAGCTGTATTAATGTTGTTCACCCATGGACGGAAAGCTTATACGAGGACATCCTGTCTGCAATTTTATTTGGTTATATTGATCGTGACCCAAGACGACCAGAGATAAGACGATTACAACGAGAACTTTCTGAAACTGCTCAATTGAAAGACCGAGAAAAAATTCATAATCGGATCTTTGTCAGTCCTTTAAGTCCTTTGACAACAACGAACAATTTTGTTGTTACAGGGCCTTCTGGCAGCGGTAAAACAACAACCATAAGACGAACTTTGTTCATTATACCTCAAGTGATTATACATAAATCATTTGGTAATACGCCTGAAAAGCATATACAAATAGTATGGCTAAGCTTTGATATGCCAGCAAGTGATTCTCCAAAGGCTTTAGCTTTGGCCTTTTTCAGAGCTGTTGATGGCGCTGTAGGATCATCTTATTTTTCTGTTTGGAAAGACCGTAAATCTTATAGCATCGAACATCATTATGCTGCAATGCAATTATTGATTGTGAAATATAGCATAGGCTTTATTCATATTGACGAGCTGCAATTTATGCTTAAGTTTGGAACGGGGCGAAACTCAATTACATTGCAAGCATTAGAGGCCTTATTCAATAAACTATCAATACCAACGTTAACAAGCTGTACCCCGGAAGGACTAGAATTATTTGATGCCCAACCAGCTGAATTCGAAAATGAACTTGATGTGATCACCACCACCCGTAGAGTCTATTCAGAGCAAATCTATGTCTTTGAGTTGGCTCCAATAGATTCTGATTTGTTTGAAAATATATTCGATGCCTTTTTTCCTGCGCTTTTGAGTCGTCAAGGGGTTGGCTTTACTGAAGGGTTTAAGATCAAAGTAGCAACCCTGTCTGCTGGTCTTCTTGCGGTAATTACGAGACTGGCCCAACTCTACCATCGAATATCATTAACTGTTGATGATATTAATGAGGAAGAATTACTAGAGGCTGTTTTCGTCGAACAGTTCGGCCCATTAGCCGAAGCATTAAGGAAGCTATATGAAACCGGAGATGACAAGTTGCTTGAAAATATTCTTTCTAAAGATGATGCCAATAATGTGGTTTGGACGGTTGAAGAAAAAAAGGGAAAATCAGTTAAAAAGCGAATAGATGTTCCTGATATAAGTAATGAGCATTTATAGGATCTATTACGTGTTAGATGAACTTCATAACTTCCCAACCCCTATGCCAAGTGAACATTTATTGAGTTGCTTGATGCGTTATGCAATAAGTGAGGGAAGAAGAGAGTATGTACAAGTTGCTAAAACAGTATCACTAAATGTGAGCAATGTGAGTAATGAATGTTATTGGCGTCCTGTTTACACTGATGTTATTACGCAATACCACGGGAGGTTCCATTCAGCTATTGCGAAGAAAAATACGTTGCTTAATGTGTATGCGAAATTCAGTGATTCAATTTTTGATAATTTACTGGAAGAACAAATATCGAAGCCAAGTAAACTTCAATTTAAATATAGAGGGATTAGTCAAGCTACTCCTGGATGGAAGTGGTGTCGAATATGTGTAATTGAAGATGAAGAAAAGTATGGTTGTGCGTATTGGCACCGTGATCATCAGTTTGCTTTAAATCTGCGTTGTGACAAGCACTGCGAGCCTTTATATTCTCAATGCAAACATTGTGGCTATGAATACTTATCAGTATTACAAGGGCCCCCGCCACAAGGCTGTTGTGTTAAGTGTGGATTCATATTCAAAAGACTACGATCAACGAATCAAGAGTTTGATGTTTGGCTAGAAAACTGTGCACATGAAATTTTAAATAATGAATTAGAAATTAATATACAGGAGTTAAAAGGCAAGCTACATGAAAGATATGGGTTTGATACTTTAAAACGTTCTTGGTCATTAGCTGAAAGAAAAAAAATAACGTTTCAACAGCAAGCTTTTGGTCGATGGGTTGATACTTTGAATTTAACTCGTTATTTAGCTCCTCAGAAAAATAATAAACCTTATTCAGAGCACCCATCATTTAATATGAGTTCGTTGGCATTCAACCCATATTATTTACCACCGCTTGTTGTCTTGTTGTTTTCTCGTTATTTAGAGGAAGTGATATGCTAAATATTTTTCCATCTGAAACGCTTTATAGTGCTTTGGTTAGACATTGTTTAATAAGCGGTTACCCAAGCCTGACAATAGCACTATTAGTGGATATAGGCTCAACATCAAAGCAATGGACAGCGCAATTCCCAAGCTTTATTCCGCAGTTAAGTGAAATTACAGGCTTAACCCCTAATGAGCTCATGCGAGAGCATAGCGTTTACCCTGCGTATAGGGCTTTTCTGTCAAGTGATGTAGCAACCCACGTGGATACTTTGCTAGCAAATGGTGGAGCGACGAACCTAGAATCAAAGATGTCAATCACAGCCAATAGAGTCAAAAAACCGGGAGAACTCAACTTTTGCTCTGAATGTGTTAAAGGTGATATTGAACAGTTTAGTTGGTCATATTGGCACACAGAACATCAGTTCCCCGGAGCCTTAGCTTGTTTAAAGCACGGTATTGATCTTAATGCGGTTAGTTCTAACAGGAAAAAGTTCATTCTCCCGCCATCAGATACGAAATTAAGCAGTCAGGCATCACCTAAAGCTATACGTCTAACATCGCTTAGTCTTGAGTTATTTTCACATAAAGAGATTAGTTTCGTAACTCACGTAATCACTCAAACTTATAAAATAAAGCTATTAGAGTTAGGTCTTGCTACATCGAACCAAAAAATTAGAGTGAGGATGCAGAAGTGGCGTCAATATATGAGTGACTATTGGCAAGATATTGCACATGTCCCGCAAATAAAAAGCATTATAAAGGCAGGGAGGGCACAGCTATTTCCAAGTAATTTAATTTATTGTCGTAACGTTTCGTTTCACCCAATTAAGCATTTGTTGGCTATTGGTTCTTTATTTAGTTCAGTAGATGAATTCATTGCTTTATACAAACAGGTTGAAGCTGGAACATTCCCCGATATAACTAACAATAATCAGAAACCACTCAAATCAATCACTTCTGGAACTACAGACAAAAGAATCATTAAGCTGTTACAGCAAAATAAAAGCTTAAGAGTAATTGCGAAAGAATTAAAGGTAAGTGTTGGCTATGTGAGGAAAATAGCATTCATAAGCAACATCTCAATAAATCACCGAACTCAGTTTATTTTTGAAAAAGAGCAACGAACAATCTGGAGAAAGCTTTTCGTTGGTATTGATTGCAAAACTATTGCTATTGAAATGGGTGTTTCAGTAGGCGCAGTGGAGCAAATATTGTCATGTCATCCTGAAATCGTGACACTCAGAAAGAAAATCCGCTTTTACAATAAATGTAAAGTTCATCGGAACAATATCACCGAGGCTATCAAAAAATATAAAACTAGAAATGAAATTAAAGCAGTAGAATCAGCAAGTTATTTATGGCTATTTAAAAATGATAAGTCATGGCTTTACGACAATTTACCAGCAGCAATACCCAGAAAGAAAAGATATATTCGATAGGAGAATAATATGAGAACAGAAATAAAAAATTGGGTTGCTTTAGATATTTATCAAGATGATGATTTGACGGTTTTCTTTGGTAAAGCGATAGCAGGGATAGCCACAAATATTGATGGTGATAGGTTTGAGGTAGGTGAACGTGTTTGTACTGCCAGTATCGACAATGTTTGTATGATGAAAAAACTTGTAACTACTAAATTTGGAGAAGAATTCAAACTTAAAGGGAATGGCCAGTTTATTGAAATTACGATGGATGACTTTGACCAATATAATAACACTGGTTATTGCTCAAAATTTTACAAGAACCATGTTGCGTTAAATGCATTGCCAATTTCAATTAAGGCAGAGCTGTTTAGCTTATTCAAAGAAAAAGAAGACCTAATAATAGAATGGCTTACAAAACCTAAAAGGCCGCTAAATGGAGAAGTACCATTGCAACTTTTAGGCACTACCGAGGGGGTAGGAAAAGTTATTGATATACTCGAACGAATAAAAACAGGTGATTTATCTTGATTTTTATAATGACTGTAAAAAAAAACAGTATTAATTGTTGAATCTGCAAGTTGTTGACCATATATAGTATGAGAACTCTATAGATAAGGAAATTTAACTTGAATGACAACGACTTAACGGCAGTGAAAGAGGCTATAAACTTCTTCAAAAAGACAACCCAGTCTTGGGGTTTTTTGATCATCTTGGCCTCTTTTCCTATATTTTATGCATCTCAGCCCGGTGTTTGGGAATATTTACATTCAGCACTTGTGAATAACGGCAACAAAATAACTACAGCGCCTGAAACTAGTATTCCTATACTTATTGCTGCCTGGTTTGTTTTACTGGTTGGTTTGTGTTTTGCCATTATAGGAACGATGGAGAAAAGTAAAAAAGTTAATGCTGAAACTCATGAGGAATTGAGGGAAGCTTTGAGTAAACAAGGTGTTGAAAGAGATAATGCAGGTATTCAGAGACTGTTTAATTCTCTATTTAAGTATGAGCCCTCAGTAGTTTTGATTGAGCTTATTTATAAGTCTATTAATGTCGCTGGTGCTTCTTTTTATTACAAAGCAGGTCAGGAATATATACAAGAGATAGTTGATGGTATAAAGGTAGATATAGAATATATAGTCAAAAGGAAAAGGTTTCTCTCTAATTTTTACTGGTTGATTATTGCGGTTATGTTTATTTTATTGCTAGCTAAATTTTGGTTGCCGCATATTGTGGAAGATAAAAATATTAATGATCTGATGTATTGGGTTATAGGGGGATATTTAATGTTAATGGTAGCAGTTGGATTTATAATCTCAGAAATTAAAAAGATTTCAAGTGCCAAACACTTTTATAAAATTCTTGAAAATAGTAAGCAGAACTTAGTTTCAAACTCTATTAATGAAATACGTATTAAATACTAATATTTAGATCAGCGTCTCAAAATTAAATTATTATAAACTCTATATAAATCATATAGCTTTAGTTTCAAACTTTATTCGAAAGTGACAATATGGGGGTATGTAATTAAGTTGGTTAACGATTTAATTAAGATGGTTAACTTAATTAAGTTGGTTAATTCTCCCAAATATTAAGTTTGAAAAGCGGATCTATAATGATCCGCTTTTTTTTTACTTCAAATTCAAAGGCTACATTTTAGCTTTTCAAAAAAAATGAAAATAATTTTTAGCTAGATATTTATATTAATCTCCACAACTTATTAATTATACTTAAAAATATTTATTTTAATTACTTCATATATTTCAAATAGTTCAAATCTTTATAAATTAATAATCATAAAACTAAGTATATAGTTTAATTTTTATTAAATCCTTTTAAAACAGTTGGTTGTGCGTTTTTGTAACTTGTAATAACTTGAGTTTTCATCTAATAATTCTAATGTGTTATTAATTTGAAAGGTGAAATTATGAAAACTTTAAAAACTCAAAAACATTCTTACTTGAGCGTCAAACGGTTTTGTCTTGATTTGCTTAGATCGCCACAACTTCAGGTTCGACTTTTACCTCAATGCTTTGAGCTTGATAAAATAGGATTAAAAACGTTGAGCCATAAAGTAGAACTTATGTTGTCGGCAAATAACATTGATTGCATTCTCATACCTACTGGCGTTTATAAACAGCCAGAGTTACCAAAAATCATGTCCTTACTGCATCACATCAATATCAAAGTGCAGTTCCAAACAACACCTAATGAAGTGGAAGCACAAATGCTTCCACTTACTTTATTAAAGTCTATAATTGTTTTGGACAATTAATAACTCCAATCCTCATAAGCCAGAGGCAGGCTATTAAGCAAGTCTCTGCGTTCTCGCCAATTGGGCATCTGTTTATCCATCAATGATCGAAAGCGCTGGTTATGATGGCGCTCTAGTAGGTGAACTAACTCGTGAACGAGTATGTACTCCATACATTCAAAGGGCTTCTTAGCAAGTTCAAGGTTGAGCCAAATACGCTTTGCTTGTATGTTGCAGCTTCCCCATTTGGTTTTCATTTTTTTAGTGTTGAGTGAATTAGCATCAACCCCTAATTTCTTTTGCCATGTAGGTAATAGTTTTTCTAGTGAACGCAGCATTTCATCGCGGTAAAATCGGTTGAGTAATTTGAGTTTATTCTCAATTGAAGTGCTTTCAGCTACAGCTAGCTCTAATTTGCCATTTCCCTTTACTTGAACAGAATACTTACCCTGTGCATCAGTCACTTTTAAACGGTATTTACGACCCCATAGATAGTGGCATTCACCATTAACCATTTCGCGCACAGACTGACGTTCTTGCCCAGCAAAATCCGCTTGCTGTTTTTTGATCCAAGCAAGCTTGTTAACAACGGCAAGTCGTATGGCTTGTTCACTTGTTTTGATAGGCACAGATAACCTAACTCTGCCATTTGGTGGGAGTACGCTAAGGTGAATATTTTTAATATCTCTTCGGTTGATCTCTACATCAACCTCACCAATTCGAGCGATCTCGTTATCAGTTTTAGGCACTAATGATATTCCTTTTGCGCTTTAACCAAATCCATCACCTCAACAATGTCCACTTTATAACTAGCGGTTTCTTCTCTTATGGCATTGGCTATTTCACGTTCTTTAAATCTATCACCAAGCCATTCTGCTTTTTTTGTATACCGGACAGCAGAGTCAATTTTAGTGGTCAGCACTTCATCGTTACCAAAGTTATCGTAAATAGCTTGTTTTGCAAATGTATCAACAGTGTCAGGGTAGTTATGTTCCTTATTACCCGTAGGATTAACAACCTTTGTGGCTAAGGCTTTAATCTGTTCTAGGTATTCTTGGTAACTTATCGCTTGCTCCCTGCGCTGCTTAATAATTTCATCAAGTAAAGTTGCCATACTGTCGAAGTATTTAGGGTTTACTGGGTTTTCATCAACAATCGTTTTCCTAACATTGTTTTCAATGGCTTCTGCCATTGCATCTTCATCTTCTCTAAGGCTTTCGGGTAACGACTCAAGTCCTTTACCATTGTTGTTTACTACTAAATCAATTAAACCAAGCTCCTCGAAGTCCATCAGTAATTCACTATCATCAGCGCGAATATACATATCAAGTAAATGACGCATTGCAGGTTCAAAACGCTTCATCTCAAGCAAGTCACCACTTGCAAGTTTTACCTCATCTCTTACTTTTTCAAAATAAGACACTTCTTTTTTAATTTTTTCTGACTCAGGTAGCGTATAACCTGCTTGTTCCATCTCATTTGCAACGTTGGTGTATGCGCGAATAAGTTTGGCAACTGTTTGGTAAAGGGTTAAACGTAATGCTTCTTTTTCATTTCGTTCATTTTCATCTTCAGGCTCTACACCTGACTCACCACAAAAGTAATGAATGAAATCTTTAGTATCTCTAGGTGCTTTTACTGGTTCACATAAAGCTCTTACTGCTTCCAAGGCATTGTCTAAATCAGCTTTAGACTCTTTCAGTCGGTCTTTTAATAAACCAGCAACATCTTCTTCGTCATAACCATCAAAAGCTTCTGCTGTGAACTCCTTGATAGCTTTATCTAACGAACGAAATAAATCTTTGTAATCTACGATGTAGCCATAATCTTTATCTTCGCCATCAAGCCTGTTAACACGGCAAATCGCTTGAAAGAGGTTATGATCTGCCATCTTTTTATCAATATATAAATAGGTGGCAGAAGGGGCATCAAAGCCTGTTAGTAACTTATCAACCACAATTAACAGTCGCATTTGACCAGGTTCATCGATGAACCGTTTTTTAACTGTTTTTTCAAATTCTTCAACACGTTTAGCGGCTTCATCTTCAGTTTGTTCAAAGTAGTCGGCTAACATTTTTCGATAAGTAGAGTATTTGAAAAGTTTTTCTGTTTTACCTTCGCCAGTCTCTTCGCCTTTGATTGTGCTTGCTGCGGGTTGGTAGCTAGTAACAATCGCACACTTATTAGCAAGGTCAGTCTTGCTAAATAAGTCATACACCACACAAGCTTGATGCACGCTTGAGCAAACTAGCATGGCGTTACCTCTGCCAGACATAAGGGCAGGTTTGATCTCCATATCCATTAAAATGTCACTAACAATTTGCTCTAAACGAGATTTGCTAGACAGGACTTTCTGCATCGTGCCCCATTTTTGCTTGAGCTGCATTTTGGCAAGGTTTGAAAGCCCTTTAGTCTTAGCCTCAAACCATTGATCTACTTTTTTTTCTGATGTTAAATGCTGGTCGATGTCTCTTGCTTCATAACGTAAATCAAGTACTACACCATCATTTACCGCTTCATCAAATTTGTAGGTATGGATATATGGGCCAAATACTTCTAAGGACTTTTTCTTGTCCTTTTTCATTAATGGCGTACCAGTAAAACCAACAAACATGGCTTCAGGTAAAATAGCCTTCATAGCCTCGTGCAACTTACCTGATTGGGTTCTATGACACTCATCAACAAAAACAAATAAGTTACCTTTAGCCGCAAAGTCACTTGGTAAGTTTTTGGTAAGTGCTTCAAGATAATCTTTAGTGGCTTCCTCATCATCACCATCACTAGGTGCTTCACCATTTCGGCCAAATTTATGTACTAAAGAACAGAACAACCAAGGGTTAGGCTGATTTAACGTAGCAACTAAATCATGGCCACTCTTTGTTCGATATATATCCTCATCAACACCTGAAAACACTTTCTCAATTTGTTCATCAAGTTCTGTTCTGTCAGTCACAATTAGCACGCGAGAATCAGTAATATTCTCTCTAATCCATTTAGCAAGCCACACCATAGTTAAGCTTTTTCCAGAACCTTGCGTGTGCCAAATAATGCCATCTTGTTTTGATTTTACGTGCTTTTTAGCAGCTTGAATGCCAAAAAACTGATTGTGTCGGCAGGTTTTTTTAACCCCAGCATCAAAGACAATATAATCATGAACAAGTTGTAAGAAGCGCCCTTTGTCACAAAGCTGTGCTACATGAGTATCTAATAAAGTATCTGTTGTTATATCTGCTGATGGTAAGCTTCCTGAACCGTCAGGCTCTTTCCATTCTAAGTAATATTTCTCTGATGTTTCGATGGTGCCGTAGCGAATACCTTGCGTATCGTTACCTGCCATAACGAGCTGCATGGTCGTAAAAAAGTTACGAATGAAATCTTTCTTCTGGTTATCTAAATTTTGACGAATGCCTTCACTTACCGACACCGAAGAACGTTTTAGCTCAATCACGCCTAGCGCAATACCGTTAACGTAAATGACAATATCAGGGCGCTTTTTTAATTCACCTTTTACTGTTACTTCTTCAGCAATAGCAAAATTATTGGCTTCTGGGTTCTCCCAGTCAATGAGCCATACTGTTTGGTTTTGCTCACCCGTGCCTTCTTTTTCTTTCACGCCATAGCGCAGCAGGCGATAAACTTCTTTGTTGGCATCATAGAGCTTTTTACCTTCACCAAGCGCAGCAGCAGCATCTAATTTACGTAATGTTCGCTTAATAAGCGCTTCGGAGATATCGCGATTTTTTAGCCACTTAGTAAGCAAATCAGTTTCAATATTGCTATTACCTTCGCGGTATTCCCAATCACCTAAATAGTCATAATCAAGCTGTTCTTTGAAGAACTTAACAACGCGATTTTGGGTTTTTCTTTCTAATTGACCGACATTACTCACTTGCTAGCTCCTTTAGCCCAGTAATTTTATAAGCAAACTCGCGTAAGGCGATGATTGATGCATTTTCTACAAAAGTGCCTTCTTTATCACCTTGCCAAAAATTGAAAACAATTTGTTTATTATAATGTAAATGTAAATCTCCGCCTTGCCAAGCTTGGAAGTAGAAGCTAGGTACAAAACTATCACCTGCTACAAAGTCATACTCAAGTTTTTGCTGTAATAGTTGAGTTAACTCTGGTCTATCGTTCAAATCCAATTTACGTAGTTTTAAGAAGATAAAGTAGCTATACATCCCATAGTGATAACCAGACATTCTTTGGCTACAAAGCAGATATGCTTCGCCACTATCACCGTAGTTAAAGCGAATACACATTTTAGTGCACTCTTTAAGCATATCAGGCTCTTCAATTATACATCTGCGCCAATCAGTGGCAGTCGAATTCGCAACTATCCGCTCCATTCCCTCGATTTCATGGCCTTCATCAAGCGCATCTAAAAGTTGAAATAAGAGCTTTTGTCGTTCATCTTTATCATTAAATACACTTCGCCAATTTTCATTACGATCACGAGCATTGCTTTGAACACTTCTACAAAAGTTTTTATTACTTCCTTGCCAAACAAGGTAGTCGCCAAAGGTTAATAGTGACCTATGCAGTAGATAGTCTTTTCTTCCAAGCATTTCACTTGAAAATAATACAGCAGCTTTGCTGGCATTGCGCTTAAATGTATCTATACAAAACGTACTTTCATCTTCATGTTTGCATGAATCAAGTAAGAACCCAACTTGACCATAAAAGTAACTATGCCCGTGGTAGGGTTTAAATGCTTTTAGCCATTGCTCATCATTGATAATAAGTTGCGCTTTAAGTACTTCTTCTTTTCTTTGCAGCTCATTAAAGAATTGGATATCTTTGTTTTCAAGTGCAGCTAAATTAGTAAAGACATTTGAATAGAGTTTGTTAGCTAAACTAGAAAGCGAATTTACGGCATTAACATAATCAGTGGCAGAATCGTAAGCTGTATTGTTTATCAGTCGTTCAGTAACATCTAACCAATGCACTAAGTTATTCATATCTTCATGAGAGATAGATTTGATGTCTTTAAAACAAGGATTAATACAAACAAATTTATAAAGCGAAGCAAAACGTACTTTTTCCAAATACCCGTTTTTACTGATACCGTCATTAAAGGTTTTTAGCACTTTATCTTTAATTAAAGCGCCATCAGCGCAATCAAAGTTAAATTGTATTTCGTGTATAAAATCGAGGAATTGATAAGTGTTGTTCAAAGAAGTATTAGAAAAACAGCTTAAGTCTTCGTACTGTGAATGAGCAAAGTAAGAATTATCGCGCAATTGGCTGACAATACTTTCATATTCTTTTTCATTCTTCTTACTCGCACTTTCAATTGTGGAGACAAATTGTGTTAGGGCAATGGTTTTAAAAAAGCGTAAGTAGGTATCATCAACGTCAGTAGTGTCTTCAGGTCGCATTTTCCAAAATACATCTGTCCATGATTTGTCGAGCTTCAACCAAAAGTCATCTGCTAAACTGATCTCCTCAGAGCGGTTAACATAACCTTGCAACCATGCTTTTAGATTTTCAAATTCTGTCAGAGCTTGTCCTCTGGCGTTCATTTTTATATAAAGTTCATCTGTTAAGGCAAAGTTATCCATGTTCAGAAAATGAAAGGTAACAGGTGGCTTTTCACTACAAATCAACATATTCCATAAATCAGGTGAAAGAGCAGACTTAAATACGCGATGGATCTCATCTAGCATCACTAGCATGGCTTTTACCGTTGGGTCATCTTTCCATACCGAGAAAAACCAGCTAGCATCAAAAAGCGTTTCAGATAAACTTCCCTCTATTTCTTGGATTACTATTTCATCACCGAAACGCAGTAATGAACTAGTAAACTCTTTAGAGGTGATTCGATTCTCATATTTAAATTTGGTCAATTTACTGCGTGCAGCAGCAAGGTTTCCTGAACCAATTGCAATATACCAATGGAGTAAAAATAACGTGGTAATACGTTGCTGACCATCTAGCAAAATAAGGTGGTCACCTTTAACTGAACCATAAATAAAGTCGAGATCTTGGCTCTTTTCAGGGTCGTTGATCATGGTAAATAGATTAGCAACAAACTCTGTTCTTATTTGGCTCGCCTTACTATCGTCTCTGCCCTGTGCATAGTCTCGTTGAATAATAGGTATGCTAATGGCGTGTTCGTCAAGCAACTGCCAAAATGTATTTTTCATACTCATACTAATCCCTCCATGACACTATAAAAGTTAATGCATGTAATTAACTCGTTGCGATATGCTTTTCTGTCTTCAGCAGACCATTGGTGCATGTGAGACACATTTTCGCTATAAAATTTAGAAAATACATTTTTTGTCGCAATAGGAATAAAACACTGGGCTTGTTTGCCATTAGCACCTTTTTCATACTGTAAAATAAGTTGCCTTTTTTGTGCAAAAATAGCATTACCTATACCTCTGTTTACTTTGGCAGAAAGTAAACATAAGTTATCAAGTCCATCCATTTCTTCTTCTTTAATAACACCTACAACCTCTCCAAGCTGCTTCGTATATTCTTGTAGTGAGGCTTTAAGCGCTAACTTATTTTCTTCACTGTCAGAGTCTATTATTCTCAGGCTATTCCAATGAGCAAGTAAGGTGGACAATTGGGCTTTGCTTTCCTTTGGAATATCTTCACTTTCAATAACTGCTTGCTGTGATGTGTACCAAACATCTTGTTGTTTTGAATCATCAAGTTGTTGTGAATTTTGTGCATGAATATGCTCTATATCCCACTGCGTGTTGGCATAGGTATTAAATGAGAGTCTAGTGCCTTGTTTTCTATGAGTTGCAATATTCAAAAGAATAAGTACTGAAATAATATTTTGCTGACGATTGCCACCGTATTGCAATGCGCTAAAGGTTTGTTTTTTACTTTCATCAGTAAAGTACTTAACGAGTTCTTTTGCAATACGTGCTTTCAGTAGTTTTACAAAACCAGATTTCGTTACCCCTTCAGACATTTGCCATAAAGCTTGAATGGTACAAATACTTCGAGTGATTAAAAAGCCAGTTAAATGATACAGCTCGTCATTTTCAAACCATTCCTGTAAGCGATAAAACCCTTGTCTTAGTTGATGCCATTGTTGCTCAATAAATTCAGCTTTGTTATCTGCTTTTTTTAATGCATGGTAATAATGATTAAACGAGAAGAATGCATCTTGGCTTTCGTGGTTATTGGCTTTATGAGTTGGCTTATCAGTAAGTAAATCAAACAGTAGCTCAATATGGTTGGCGTGCTTATTTTCCTTGTTATAGGGTTGCAAAAATGCCCAAAAATCTTGGTTTTGCAATGCCTGCTCAATGGCATCCCATTGCTGCGCCATTTGCGACTGTTTTAATCTACCAACCTCGGTGAGTTCTTCTGCATTAGCGTAATGTAAAAACAGTGCTTTAATGAGTTCTGCGTTAGTCAGCGGGATCTTCCCACTGTTTAAGCGCATAAAAATATCAATCGACTTTTGTTTATTTTGTGCTGCATCCATATCAACTGCGGCATACCAAATGACTTTGGTGTGATTTAAAAACTTATCCAGCCAGTCTTGCTTTTGTTGCTCGCTTTTATTTTCAAACCACTTTGCTATGGTGCGATAGGCAGTATAAAAGTGGTAGTTGTCAACGTTATCCAAATCACAACGAGAAAGTGTTGAGGTTAGCTGTTTCTCATTGATTGCAGAATCATAGTTTTCAATATAATCCTGCCATGATTCGCTTTGTAATGTGTTCGGCAAATAATGCGCTAAAAACTCACTACTGCTTTTTCGTGTACGATAATCAATGGTAAATTTACTGTGTTGCAGAAATGACAAAATCATATAGCTGGTTGTTATTCTTTGCTGACCATCAATGAGTTCCCAACATGATTTATCATCGCTTGATTGCGGTGCTTGATATTTTACTACCACAGGCTGTAAACAATAAAAATCACTTTGAGTAACAGTAAATTCATCAATATCATTGAGCAAGTCTTCAACTTGCTGCGGTGTCCACTTATAGCCGCGCTGATAGTCATCAACAAAAAAGTGTAGCGGCAATAACTCAGTGATTGATTTTAGAATAAGTGCGTTATTACCTTGCACCAACTGTTGCAAGTGCCCCATAAAATCTGTGACATTTTCATCTTTAGATAGTGACAGCGCATACTGAAACTCTGAAAACAAGTTCTCTATGGCAACCATAGAGCCTGTACTGTGATTACTGCTATTATTTTGCATTTAAAACATCCTGTTAATTAATAGGGCAACCTTGTGCGGCCTGTGAGTAGCTGTTGCATCATTCCTTGTTTGATTTGGCGAGTTTTCGTCAAGCGCTGTTCAAGGGTTTGGATTTCGTTATCCATATCCGAAAGGATGGTAGCGATGGCGGTTTGTTCTTCTTTTGTTGGTATAAGTAATTTAAGCTGTAATAAGTCTCTTGTGTATATTGCAGCTACGCTTGTTGTTCCTGTTGCAATACCAGCTAAATCAGCAACAAACTTTTTTGTATTCATAGCAGCATTTATATACGCATTACTTGAAACAAGTTTTTCGTTGAAAGAAAACCTCATTATATTTGAATTAAAGTAGGCTTCTGGTAATTCATTTTTCCAAATTGCAACTTTACCTACTAGCTCTAGTGTATTTCGAGTATTAAATAAAATATCACCAAATTTGAGCAGATCCCTAGGGCTTACTGATTCAGTAACATATTCAAGTTTGTTTAACTTGATTTTCCCTCTACCCAAATTTCCCATCTTGATTAATGGATAATTTGATTCGGTTTCTGAATTACTATAATTACCGCCTAACTGGGTAGAGTTAATTAACTTGTCGAGAGTTAAAACATCCCAATCCTCAGGGATTTCGCCAAGTTCGCTGGGTTTTGTGCCTTTTCGCTTACCTTCGACAGCGCCTTCGGTGTAAGTGGCAAACTGCGGTAAACGGGTTTTACCTGTGAGTAGTTGCTGCATGGTGGCGGTTTTAATCGCTTGCTTTTTAGTGATTAGGTTTTCTAATTCAGTTAATAACGCATCGACATCAGATAAGGCATTGGCAATCGCGGTTTGCTCTTCTTTGCTAGGAATAGGAAGAGGTGTTGAGCTTAAATCTGCTTTTTTTACATGAACAAATGATGACTTGAATCCGTGAGCCATTTTTTCTATTTGCTCTTGAACTTTCCGCAAAACATAAAAGCTATATTTTGTAGTTAGTGCTTTTTGATTTGGAACAACTCTAAAAATGTGTTGGTTTAAAATAGCGGGAGCGCCTTGCCAAATCCTAGCACCAAAAGAACTACCTTTACTGCCTGACCAAGCAAATAATATATCTCCCTTTTTCACATGAAATTTGTCCTCTACAATTCCTTCAAAGTAGTTGAACATAGCATCATCGCTGTTTAAATTTTGAATTCTAATAATTGGCAAGCCTTGACTTGACCACTGATGAGGCTTAAACCCGTAGCCATTGATGAGTTTCATATTTTTTGCAATTGCTTCCACTCCCCAATCCTCAGGAATAACACCAGCTTCAGTGTGTTTGTAACCCTCAGGTATTTGTTGCTCTAAAGCACTCATAAAGACCACTCCAAACCCATTGCTTTTAAGTGGCGTACGACTTTATCGCTTAAGTTGTCTACGGATTGGGTGAGTGTAGGTAATGGTGTGCTATAACGTTCTTCAAGTTGTTTAACACGGTTAGCCATTTGTTGAGTAACACGCTCAATTTCAGCAACGATATTGGCTTGCAGGGTTGCTAACCATTTATCATCAACAATTAGAGTTTTGATTTCCTCAATGCTGAGTTTTGGATATTGGTTAAATACTGCTAAATCCAAAGCTTCTTGCGCTTCTTTCACCACTTTTTTAGCCGCAGTTTCTGCATTGAATAACTTAGTTGCTTGTTTAAGGGCTTTAACTTCATCAATGTCAGTTGCTAATTTAGTTCTGGCAGCAACGCTGGCTTTGGTGATTTTGTCTTTATCGTTCATGGCTTCTATCAATGAGCCTTCATCGCCACCGTTGTCTTCAATATAAGTTTCAAGGATTTGAGTGGCTTCATCTTGTTTGGCTTGTAACGAATCCACTGTTGCTTGTTCATCAACAAAGTAACGGGCAACAATCAAGCTTGGTGGAATTAGCTCTGCTTTGTACTTTTTCTTGTTGATAATTAAATCAGGCGTTTCTTTTAGCTTCTCACCTTTTTTAGCGACTAGCTCGCGTAAAGCATTACCCGATTGCCAATCGTCTTGCGCCAATACATAAACATCGTCTTGTAGGGTCTCGGCCCAGTAATCCATTAGAATTTGGTAAATGTCGTATTTACTCAATAATTCGCTATTAGCGTAAGCGCGGAGTAAATTTTCTGAAATATTGAAAATAAAGTGTTTCGGGTTGTCGCCTACTTTTATTTCTTTTAATTTAGCTTCTGGAACCCAGTTCTTAAATGGCAATAAGCTACGACTAGCAAAGCCTTTAAACTCTTGATGGGCTAGAATGCTACCTTTCACTTGGCTGGCTTCAAGCATACAGAGGCTGTAACCGCTTCGTTTAGGTTCAGGCGCTGGTTTGAATAATGTAGCTCGAATGCTTGGGAACACTTGCCAGTAATGTTCAAGTGCATCGATATCTCTGTTGGGAATACCACCTTGAAGGTGTGCGCTTAAATCATGTAAATCTTCTGGCTCAGATGAGTCGATATAACGTGGAATATTGAGGTTAAAATCATTCTTGGCTATTTCATCAAGCTGCACTAATCGACTGAATCGACCTAACTCTAATCCCTTGTTAAATACATCAACAATTTTATGAATGTCTTGGCTGCGCAGGCGGTTTTTGTTGCCATCTTTAATAAAGCCTTTAGAGGCATCAATCATAAAGATTGGGCGGCCTGAAATAGTTGGTAGCTCTGTATCACCTTCATTAAAGTTAATGACTGCCTGTTGCGCATGCTCTTTATCGATGATTATGATGCACGCAGGAATACCTGTTCCGTAGAACAAGTTAGCTGGCAAACCAATAATGCCTTTGATATAACCTTGTTTAATCAGGTTCTCACGGATAGTAGCTTCAGCATTACCACGGAATAGCACACCGTGCGGTAAGATCACCGCGCCTTTACCTGTGCTTTTTAAGCTTTTGATAATGTGCAGTAAGAAGGTGTAGTCACCGTTTTTCTCTGGTGGTATACCCCAAGTAAAACGGTTGTATAAATCGTTTTCTGGATTTAAACCGCTGGTCCAGTTCTTATTAGAAAATGGTGGGTTAGCTACTGAAAAATCGAAGGTTTTTAGTTGACCATTTGAATCTTTCCATTGTGGTTCAGACAGTGTATTGCCTTTGAATATCTTAGCCGTGGTGTTGTTATGCAATATCATGTTCATACGAGCAAGTGCGCTGGTGGCGTTATCCATTTCTTGACCGTAAATAGATAAACCACGAGGTGCTTCATCACTGGCTTTTAATAATAATGAGCCTGAGCCAGATGTGGGATCATACGCGGTTGCATCTTGTGGTGTGTTTTCGTTGATACCAACGACTTTCGCTAGTATTTGAGAAACCTCAGATGGCGTGTAGAACTGGCCTTTTGATTTACCTGATTCAGTCGCAAAGTGGCGCATGAGATATTCGTAAGCATCACCTAATAAATCATCCCCTGCGGCACGGTTGGCTGATAAGTCTAAGCCTTGAAAAATTCCCACTAGCTTGGTGAGGCGGTCGATCATTTCTTTGCCTTTACCGAGCTTATCTTCATCGTTGAAGTCGGCAACATCAATCACACCTTTAAGGTCGTTTTCTTCGGCAAGGGCTGCGATGATTTTATTAATTTTATCGCCAATCTCTTTATCGCCTTTGGCAGCTACCATGTCGTCATAGCTAGCGCCTTCTGGCACAACAATCATGCCGTAAGGGTCACCTTTAAATTTATCTGATACGTATTTCATGAATAACATGGTAAGTACGTAGTCTTTGTATTGGCTGGCATCCATACCGCCACGTAACTCGTCACAACTTGCCCATAATGATGAATAAAGTTCTGTTTTTTTAATTGCCATGTGAGATTCGTTTAATCCTATTTATTTAGCCGTATTAAAGCTGGTCTGTATTTAAACCAGCGGCTTTTAATCGCTGAGTAAGGTTACGCATTTTGGAAAATTCAGTGCCGAAACTAGGTTTAAGGCCAACGCCTTCACAAAACTCTTTTGCGGTAATACTTTGTAATGCATCTGCATATTTTATCATTTGCAGGTGCATTTCAGTTGTGTACTGATTGCGTGGTGCTTCGTCTAATGCATGTTTGATATTGTCGAAGATTGCTTGCTCGGTCATATGGCTATTCTTCTTTTTTGTGATGATTTATCTAATTTATCTAATTTATATAAATTAGATAATTTAGCAAGGAGAAAATTGTGAAATTTTCTTAGACTTTGATCTTCTTTTAACAAAAAACGCAGCAATGTAGAATGGGTGTCTGAGTTAAACAAAGTTAAACCAAGCTAAATAAAGTTAAACCAAGCTAAACCGAGTAACCCCAGTCATTTGCTTTTATTTTTTATAAGAAATGCATGAACAACTGCACTAATGCATTGAGTTCAGGTAACATTCCTAAATAAATTATGGAACAGAGAATACAGTGAAACTACAAGATAAAAATGTCTTATTATTTGATTTAGATGGCACCTTAGTCGACAGCGCTCCAGATCTCGCTTTAGCGGTAAATCGCATGTTAGCCGACTTAAACCGAGCTGAATTTGATGAAGACACGATTCGTAGTTGGGTAGGCAATGGCGCTAAAGTATTAACAGAGCGGGCCTTGTCAGGCTCAACAGAAGTTGATGAAACACTTGATACCGACTTTGTTGCCGACGCATTAAGCAAGTTTTTGCGGCATTATGAAGCATGCGTTTGTATTAACTCTGTTTTGTATGACGGCGTGCGCGATGGCTTAATTACGCTAAAGCAAGCGGGCTATCGACTAGCCATTATTACTAATAAACCAGAGCAATTTATTCAACCTATTTTAGCTGGTTTAGCGCTAGGTGATCTATTTGAACTGCTGATTGGCGGCGATACCTATCCATTGAGAAAACCACATCCAGAGCCTTTATTTGGCGCAATGAAAAAGTTAGCGGTGACGGTTGAGCAATGTGTGATGATTGGTGATTCAAAAAATGATATTTTAGCGGCTCAGGCGGCAGATATGGCAAGTGTGGGGCTAACTTATGGCTACAATTATGGTGAAGATATCAGCCAGTACCAACCAAACTGGTGCTTTGATAACTTTAATCAATTTGTTGCAGCCTTTAAAGCCTAAAAGTTTAGTGCCAGGGCCCTTGGGTATTCACGTTGCT
>Ga0208643_1000248_pt1 | contig 36268 bp, 50 predicted proteins | sample VirMetDEL_Nov_12_FD_184516 | JGI IMG/M metagenome (GOLD analysis project Ga0208643, IMG submission 184516) | Aqueous microbial communities from the Delaware River and Bay under freshwater to marine salinity gradient to study organic matter... | ecosystem: Environmental > Aquatic > Marine >...
GGGGCACAACCTGAGTACGATAATCTTGTACAAGTTCTTGTGCGTGACCCTGAACCTCACAACAACGAGACGGCGGTCAACGAGGAAACAGGCGAGACTTACAAGACAGGTCGCTGGGTTATCGGTTACACGGTTGAGAACAAGCCGCAGGATCAGGCAGAAGATGCCGTCAGGAATAAGCGTGACCTCCTGCTGTCAGACACAGACTGGATGGCCTTGAGTGACAACACGGTGACACCAGCTTGGGCATCGTACCGCCAAGCATTACGCGATGTGACTGCACAAGAAGGCTTTCCGTTCTCGGTAGATTGGCCCGCTAAACCGGAGTAAGACATGCTAGGGTTTTCCCCTCTCGCCTCCGCTCCGTTAGGTGATGATGGGACTTGTCATCGACTACACAAAGGGTTTCTTTGAGCCATCACCTGCTGGTGAAACAGTCGGTGACATTACCTCAATAAAAAACAACGAGGTAGCCTGTAATGGGCTACTTCCCTAAAATACTTCGCCTTAATGAGGGACGCCCCCCTGAATATAATTTAAAGGATAACCTTAATGCTAGACAGTATTAAAGCTAAACTAACCCCTAAGAATTTTGTTATTGTTACTGTTGTTGTAGGTCTCCTCTACCTCTTCTGCTAATCTATTATATTGTTAAATAAATTCAAACATAACTTAAGGACTTCCACATGGCTAAACGCAATCGTCAAACCCGTCAGAAACCAACTTATGAGCGTGAACAAGAGCGTTCATACTACGATACTTTCGAACGTGGTCCTAAATTCAACATCATTCCAAAGAATGAGAAGCAGGATATTCTAGTTCGTTCTATCAACTGTGCACCAATAACTGTAACTATTGGTTGTGCAGGTACTGGTAAGACATATTGTTCAGCAGGCACTGTTGCTCAGTTGTTTATGAAGGGTGGCTACAAGAAGATTGTTTTGACACGTGCTAACGTTCCTACGGGTAAATCACTTGGGCACTTCCCCGGTGACATCAAAGATAAGATGACCCCTTGGTTGCTACCTATGCTAGAAGTTCTTAAGAAGGCTTTTGGTTCAGGTAAGTACGAATACATGCTCAACAAAGAGCAAATTGAGATTCAACCTATTGAGACTATCCGTGGTCGTTCCTATGAGAATGCACTGGTACTCGTGGATGAAGCTCAAAACCTAACAATGGACGAACTCAAAGCTATCTCAACCCGTATTGGTGAGAATTCAAAGCTCATTCTAATGGGCGACCCTGCACAGTCAGATGTGAAAGATGGTCGTGACCTAATGCATTTCTGCCACCTATGCCAAAAGCATGGTTTGGATGTGCCAGTGATTGAGTTCGGAGTTAATGATATTGTCAGATCAGACATTGTAGCCGACTTGGTTAAGATGTTTATTAAAGAACAAGTATAACAGAGTGACACAGAGAGCATCGACTTAGATTAACGGTAGGTAACCCCTATCGGAAGGCCCTAGTTGTTGCTCTCTGCATGCGCTCTAAGGGGAGTGCGACAATGAGTGGGTATTATACACCTGAGGAAATACAGGAGGCTATTGAGAGGGCCACACTGACAATTAATGAGAGAAGCTCTCAAACAGATACTTACCAAAGAGGTTACAATGATTGTCTCGCCTTACTTATAGAATATGACCTTGAACTACGGGGTGATAAGAGTATGGCTGGAAGCTACATAGACTTCTCTTGGAAAACAACTAAAGAATTCTTTATTAAACTCTTAAGATCAGGCAAAAGCCTTGATGAGTTTTCTAAAGTATGTAATTATGAACTAATCCCTAGTAAGAGACCTCTACTGGGTGATATAGCTTTTGAACAGGGTGCCATGATAAATGATGGTAGTTTCTGGGTCTCAACCAATGAAAATAATAGCGGGGTATGTCAACTAAGACAAAGCATGTTCTTAGAAAGACACTTACACCTTCTAGCCAGACCAATTAGGAGTTAAACATGGCAACTTATTATTACAATGGTGCTCAGATTGTAACACCATTCAGCATTTTCTCTAACGAACCAGTTTATCACTCTGATACTGTATCTCTAAAAATACAACGTACTTCCTCTAACCAACATCGTTGGGAAATTAGTTTTAACACTGTTCTCACCAAAGACACACAAGTAGATGGTTTACTTAATTCTATCGTAGGCACCGCAGACTCACAAACCATGATTATGCCACAACTACCGGAAGTAATGGAGTTATTTGATTATAGTGGCCCTGGTAATATTGATATTGCGGCTTCAGCTTCGGTCGGGGCAACACTTATTTATATTGATGGTTCCACTGTATCAGGACTAATCCCAAAAGGTATGTTCATCAAGTTTAGTAGCCACGACAAGGTTTACATTGTTACAGAGGACTGCGATCTAACCTCATCTGGTACAATTGCAATGTCTATCTTCCCCAGCTTACGTGAGAACATCACCCCAGCCCAAGCGGTTAAATTAGACTCCGATTGTGTATTTAAATACTATAAGGACATTAGTAACCAGTCTGGTATTACCTTTAAAGATGGTGTATTATCTGATACTGGGAAAATTTACTTGATTGAGGGTCTATAATGCGTACATTCAGTAGTTCAGTTCAAACAGTTCTAAACAGTGATAATATCCAATTCTTTTTCCTTATTAAGCTAAGCTTTGCAAGTACATATTACTTAACAAGTTTAAGCTCAGATGTAGTATACGACGGTAACACTTATATATCCGATGGTGGCCTTTACGAGTTTGACTCACCGAGCTTTTCAACAGTTGTTGATAGGGAGAGTTATAAAATCGTTATTGCTGACCAAGTCGATACTATGCTAAACGAATTCCGTTTCGGAGTAGTTGGTAAAGATATCGAAGTAAGTGTTGGTTTCATAGATGCAAGTGGCGCACCTCTCACCGACTTAGGTGATGTTATTGCTATTTATAAAGGTTACGTTGATAGCCCTAGCACAACTAACGATTTCCAAGAAAAATTAGCCCTGATAGAGGGAACATCGCCAATGGCTGATCTAGACGGAGTTAATGATTTCCTGTCTTCTAGGGATGGGATGGATCAGCGCTCTGCTCTCGACGTCTCCTTTGATAACATCTTCAAGGGTAACGAAATTGAAGTAAAGTGGGGTAAAGTATAATGGGTATTGAAGCACTAATTTTCAAAGCTATCCTTTTCGCTGCTTCAGTTGCTTATCAGCAAAAACAAGCAAAGAAAATGAAAGCCCGCATGGCGGCGGAATCTGAAAAGCACAAGGGCTACGCTTTCACTATCAAGAACGAGTCTGTACCTATCCCTGTTATCTACGGTAAACAGCTTGCAGGTGGTATTCAAGTAAACCAGAAGGTTTCTAACAACTACATTACTACAACAGAGCTAGCAGATGTTGTGTTTTCGGATAACTTCAATAATGTTACTGTTATTGGTCAAAAGAATGAGTATCTATTCTCACAGTATGTAATTTGCCAAGATGGTATTTCCGAAGTATCATACTTAAGAGTTAACGGGCAAGACTATGATTATGAGGATTCTAAGTTCAATCATAGAATTCGTTGTCATTACGAAGGGGGTCAAGCTGATAGTGTATCTACTGTAAATGGTTTTGATGCTCAAGCTAAATTCACGGGTTGTGCTTTTGCAGGTGCCACATTCAAGCTTAACCGTGATGAGGGTAACTACTCCGGTATGCCTGATATGGAATTCTTTGTCAAGGGCCGTAAGATAAGAAAAATCACTAATACAGCTGGTATTTATACATTAAACTCCACCTATGAATACTCGAATAATTCGTCTTACTGTTTGCTAGACTATCTTTTGAATTCAGATTTCGGAAGAGGCTTAGCGGTTGGTAGTGTAGATTTAGAGTCCTTTTACAACGCTGCCCAAGTGTGTGATACAATAGTATTCCCAAGTGCGAACGTAGGTGGAAAAATTAACGGTGGAGACGGAAGAAAAGATATACCTCTATATGAGTGTAACATCTTGCTTGATGTATCAACCCCATTCCGCGAGAATATCATGCGTATCATGGATACGATGGGTATGGCGGAGCTTACTTGGACAACTAACGGTAAGTACAAGTTACTACTAGAGTATCCCACATCTCAAGTGGAGATGGATGCGCTGGTTCCAGCCAATCTTCATTTTACCGAAGATACGATTATTCGTAATAGCTTCGAATTTACTTTCCCAACAGCACAGGAGCGCCTTAACCAGTGTACTGTGACTTTTAGAAATGAGCATGAAGATTTCAAAGAAGATTCTATATCTTGGCCTGAGTTTAACTCGGTCCCTTACTTGGATTATTTGATTGAAGATAATCAAATCCCATACCGTACAACTACATCCGGAGACGGTGTAACGGACCCTTATCACGCTAAGGCTCTTGCAGAGCGTAATGTTAGGAATAGTAGGTCGATTTACACTGCTAGCTTTACTGTTGGTAAGGCGGGCCTAGCTCTTGAGCCGGGAGATTTTATTAAGATTACTCTACCAGAAATGGATCTATCTGGGGAAACATTCCGAGTAGAATCTATTAAGGTTAACTCGGACTTTACAGTAGGAATTAAAGCTTATCGCTTTGATTACAGTAGCCTAGCTTGGAATATCGCAGATGATATTGCTTATTCCAATAGACCAACGTATGACTTCACAATTGAACCACCAACAGCTCTGACATTCGTAGAAGACAGTTCTGATATCTCTGGTTTTACTTCAGGTAAGCTTTCGTGGGTAGCGGCTTCAGACATTAACGTTAGCGAGTATGTGGTATCAATCTCTACAGACGGTGGGGCCTCCTATAGAACAATGGGGAATACTAAGAGTACCGGCTTTGATATTGGTAATATCCTTGGCGGAACCTATGTATTTGGTGTACAGTCTAGATCGTATCTTGGAGTCTTGTCGTCCATCGTATCAACAGCCACACAACTTGTGACAGAAACCCCCGCTGTATTTACAACAGTTGATGTTTATAAAAGAGATACTTCAACTCCTGCAACACCGTCTGGTGGCGTATATGACTGGAGTATTCCAAATATGACAACAGAGCCGGTAGGTTGGAGTAAGACTACTCCAGCAGGTACAGACCCTGTTTACGTATCTAAAGCGTTCATATCGACAAGCACACCTACAGGTACAACTGCTATTACTGGTTGGTCAAGCCCTGTCATATTTGTTCAAAATGGCGAGGATGGTTCAGATGGTATTGATGGTATTGATGGTTATACACCAGTAAAAGGTATTGATTACTTTGATGGTATCCCCGGTACTGATGGTGCCGATGGTGATAGCGCTTATGTGGCTTGGCTAGCCGCAGGTAATTCAGGCACAACTACAGACTTCTTAAATAGCCTTGTAGGTGCTGATGGCGCTGACGGCGCTGACGGCATACCGGGGCCCCCCGGCGCAGATGGTGTAACCACCTATACTTGGGTGAAGTACGCAGATAGTGAGGATGGCCTAACTGGGTTCTCTAATAGCCCCGCCGGTAAGCCCTATATCGGCTTCGCATTTAACAAGACAACAGCTACTGAGAGTACAAACCCGGCTGATTACACTTGGTCTTTGATTAAAGGTGCTGATGGTATTGACGGTTATACACCAGTAAAAGGTATTGATTACTTCGATGGTATTCCAGGTGCCGATGGTGCCGATGGTGATAGCGCTTATGTGGCTTGGTTAGCTGCTGGTAATAGCGGAACCACTACAGACTTCTTAAATAGCCTTGTAGGTGCTGATGGCGCTGACGGCGCTGACGGCATACCAGGCCCTCCTGGTTTAGATGGTGTAACCACTTATACTTGGGTAAAGTACGCCGACAGCGGGGATGGCCTGACCGGGTTCTCCAATAACCCCGCCGGTAAACCTTACATCGGCTTCTCATTTAACAAGACAACAGCTACTGAGAGTAACACAGCTAGCGATTACACTTGGTCTTTGATTAAAGGTGCTGATGGTTCGGATGGCGCTGACGGTTATACACCCGTGAAAGGTGTTGATTACTTTGATGGTTTGCCGGGTACTAATGGTGCTGATGGTGATAGCGCTTATGATGCGTGGATAGCTGCTGGTAATAGCGGAACCACTACAGACTTCTTAAATAGCCTTGTAGGTGCTGATGGTGTAGATGGTTCAGATGGTATCCCCGGTGCCCCCGGCGCAGATGGTGTAACCACTTATACTTGGGTAAAGTACGCCGATAGTGGGGATGGTCTAACCGGGTTCTCCAATAGCCCCACTGGAAAGCCTTACATCGGCTTCTCATTTAACAAGACAACAGCTACTGAGAGTAACACAGCTAGCGATTATACTTGGTCTTTGATTAAGGGTGCTGATGGTTCGGATGGTGCTAATGGTGTACGTGGTGCAGGTTGGTGGCGTTATGCGGATTCTATAAATGCATCTACTTATTATGCCACTTATACACAAGCTAGAGTTGGTTTGGCTTTTACTGTAGCTACTAGCCTGTCCCCTACGGAAGGCGATAGACTTGTAATTGCTTGTACAGACATCGCTATTGCTTATATCTATAGCAGTTCATCTTGGATAATTCAAGCAGAATTCATTGATGGTGACTTGCTTGTAGGTGGAACTATCACCTCTGACAAGCTGTCTTCAAACCAAATTGATGCTATGTTCGCAACCATTGGCACGTTACAATCAGCTGCATCAGGTGCCCGTCTTGTACTCCAAGATGATAAGATTGTAGTATACGATTCAAGCAACCAAGTCCGTGTTAAAATCGGTAATCTAGCATAATATAATAGGAAAATTAAATGAACTCTATATTAACACTCCTAGCACCTATCATTGGTGACGTGCTAAAGAGAATTATTCCTGACGCTGACAAACGTGGAGAAGTTGAGCGTGAAGTTCGCCTCTCTCTACTTGAACATGCAGATAACATCGAGAAGGTTCGTGGTGAGATTGTGCTTGCAGAAGCAAACTCCACAAACTGGCTAACATCCACGTGGCGACCACTACTTATGATGGTGGTCGTTACGATCCTAGCTTGCAACTACTTACTATTCCCGATCATTCGTATCTTCTACCCCGAAATGATCGTACTCGAGCTTCCTGCAGAACTATGGAATCTACTTACTATTGGCGTAGGTGGTTATATTGTTGGACGATCTGGAGAGAAGATGATTGATACATTTTCAACTAGAGGGGGAAATAAATAATGAATTTCTCTAAACTATCACTATCAAGTCTATTTGGTTTTAAACCAAAAGTTACAAAACAAACAAAAGCTTACCATCTTGCTCGTTACTATCTGGGTCTGCACGAGATTGCAGGTAAAACAAAGCATGAAGCTAAGGTTGTTGAATTCTTTAAACTAGTCGGACATGGCTGGGTAAAGGATGATGAGACTTCTTGGTGTGCAGCTTTCGTAGGTGCTATGCTTGAGAAGAATGATATCAAAAGCACCGGTAAACTGGACGCTCGTTCTTACCTCAAATGGGGTAAAGAAGTAGGGGTTAAAGACGTTAAAGAGGGTGACATTGTTGTCTTCTGGCGTGTAAATCCTAACAGCTGGCAGGGCCACGTGGGCTTCTTCGTACGTTACAATGATAACGGTGATATCGTGGTTCTGGGTGGTAATCAGTCAGATCAGGTATGTGAGCGTGTGTACGCAAAAGGTCGCCTTTTAGGCTTCCGTAGGTACGAAGAATAAATACTTCGCCCTAATGATAATACAAGAGGACAGAATCGAAATATTCTGACAGTCCTCCCCCAAAGGGGCTAGTGGTTAGCTGCTAGTCCCTTTATTCTTAACACAAAAAAATACTTCGCCCTAATGAGGGACGCCCCCTATAATATTATTAAATATATCTTTAAGTATACCTAAGGGTTGATATGTTTATTGTATTATGAGAATAAAGAAACAATAAGAAAGGTAAGCTATGTCCAAGCTAAGAAAACCGTCAAAGGCTGTTAAGCGTTCTGTAGCCGATCCTTCTGACGTATACAACTCACTAAAACCCCTATGGAAGCGTTCTCGTTCTGTTCTAAACGGTCAAGCTCACACTAAAGCCCATGATGAGTTTATTGATGTTGTAGATTTTAAGAACCTACTACTTCCGTTTTCCCCTTCTATGAATCAACAACAGTATGAGTTCTTTAAGGCAGAAGCAGAACTACCAGGACTAACAGCACAATACTGTAAGGTACTTATTAGTGCTCTACTACGTAAACAATCACAACTTAATCTCCCTGATGATGTTAGTGATGATGTTTACGACTGGATTGAGAAAGACTTCACTCTTGATGGTCAATCACTATTCAATTTCCTTGATAGTGCTATCTGGGAAGAGCTACAAACATCACGAGCATGGGTATATGTAGATATGCCTTCTGTTTCTGATACAGAGCTAGAGATGATGACACCGGAAGAGCGGCTAATGGTTGCCCCCTATCCTGTTATCCTTCGTGCTGAGAATGTTATCAATGTACAGACTAATGTACACCCGGTTACTCGTCAAAAAACACTAACTCGTATGGTTACACGCCATGTAGCAGAACGCTATGAAGTAGATAATCCTTGGCACCCAAACTATGTGGATGCTGTTGTAGATCACTTTCTTGATAGTGATGGTTACCTTGTTATTAACTACTACGAGAAACGTGACCTTACTGGTGAAGTTGAAGTTGTAAATGGTGATGTAACTCAAGAATACCACGACTTGATTGGTGAACAGGACTTCGTTCTTGTTAATACCGTATACCCTCAGAAGTTCGGTGTAAGACTAGACCGAATCCCTGCGTGGCCCCTTAATGGTCAAGTTGAACCAGTTGAACCAGTCTTGATGCCGCTTATCGATCGTGAGATTTCTCTGTATAACAAGATTTCACGCCGTAACCACCTTCTTTATGGTGCTGCAACTTACACTCCAGTCGTACAATCTGATATGACTGATGAGGACTTTGAAGAGCTAGTTAACGCTGGCCTCGGTTCCTGGCTACGTGTTCGTAAAGACGAAAGCATCTCTGTCCTAGATACACCTACTGGTGCTCTAGTGGACATGGACCGAGCTATTCAAGCTACGGTTGAAGAAATGGCTAAGATGGGTATCCGCATGTTGTCCCCTGAACAGGCGGCTTCTGGTGTTGCACTAGAAATCCGCAATGCGTCTCAGACTGCACAACTCGGAACTCTCAACGCTAAAATCTCTGGTACAATGGACGAAGTAATTGCGTTCATGATTAACTGGAGGTACAATACTGATTACAATGGTAATGACATCGAATTCAAGTTGTCCTCTGACTTCTCACCAATGGTGGGCGGTGAAGGTTCAATGCGTCTCATTACTGAATGGTATCAGAGTGGTATTATCCCACGTAGTACTTTCCTTAGCGTTGCTAAGTATAATGACTTCCTACCTATGGACTATGACGATGAACAAGCGATCGAAGATATCCAAACCGATTCCCTCATCAACCTTACGCCAGATAACGAAGTTATTGTAGAAGAATGAACTAAGCCCTGAGCATGGCTGAAAACTGCTCATACTTAACACTAACTACTCAGGAGAGTACTAGATGTCCACTGTAAATGATAAGATTTACGATTCTATTGTGAATCACATGACTGACGTACGCCTCTATGAGGAAGGTCAGCAAATCGCACAGCGACGTATTATTCGTCGTCACCGAGAAAAATTAGCAAACCTTTTGAGAAAGGATATTCGTGCTGACGTCAAACCAGAAGTCACTCGTTTCGCTAAGGAACTCCGCTCAAACATTTTTAACAGCGTAACAGAGTTCTCCACCTCTCAACTGGATTTCCACTCGGACAACCTATATAAGGAAGTCCGCAGTTTCTATAAAGTGCAAAGGCCACGTACTCGTGAGCTACTTGCCGAAATCACTGGACCTAATATCAAGGGTCCATCTGGACTATCAACTAATTTGAGTAACATCTCCTCAGGAGAACTAGTTCGTATACAATCTCGTGTTAAATCTGGTTTGGCTGCAGGACGAGCACCTAAAGATATTATTTCTGATGTTATGAAGACTACAAAGCTCACAGAGAACCAAGCCAAGGCGCTTACTCGTACAGCTATTACTTCTACTCAGACAGCTGCTTTAAATAAAGTTGTACAGTCTAATAAAGATATTATTAAAGGGTATATGTTTACTGCTATCCTTGACTCAAGAACAAGCCCTATCTGTTCACACCATAACGGTAAAGTATATGATTTAGATGATAACCGTTTCCTACCACCGCTCCACTGGAACTGCCGTTCTTCACTTGTTCCTGTTCTAAAGAGCAAGAAAGAGCTAGCTGCAGCAGACTCCGCGCGGCTTCTTAAACGTCAGGTTGATAAACTTGACTCATCGAAGTTCAACGGTCTTATGCCTGCAAGAGAGTCCTTTGGTGGTTGGCTTAAGCGTCAAGCATTCGATGTTCAATCAAAGATGCTTGGTGGAGACGAAGCCGCTAATCTGTTTCGTACAGGTCAGCTAAAGGTAGAACAGTTTGTGAGTGCAACTGGTAAGGTGTTGTCTATTCAGGCACTACGAGCTAGAGCCTCTGAGATTACAGCAGTATTCCGCCCTCGACAAATTGTCAAAGAGGAAGATATCCGAGTCGGTGTTAAAAGCCCTAACTCACTACTAAACAACCCGCAGCATAAGAATGATTTACGCCAACTCTTCGTATACGATGCAGATGACTATAATTCCGCTTATGCTCTAACAGACTTTAAAGGTACAAGCCTTGTTGGTAAACAAGCATCACGACGCCGGATGAGTAATGAATTCGATGAACGTAACTTCATCACGGATTCTTTCACAGGTGAAGTGAGAAGTAACCTCGCTTACGAACCAGACTATAACCTGTTCCAGGAACGTATTGACTTTATGCGGAATGCTAAAGACCTTACCCGTGAACAGAAAGACTTTATTGAAGACTTTGTTCTTGGTTTGAATGATAAGGTTTCGGTGAACCAACAAACTGTTGCTATTGAAAACCTACGTGTTGTATTCCAACGTTACAGTTCTACAAAACAACCTTGGGATAACTTTACGTCTGTGATCCGAGCAGAGAATCGCTTCGCTGTTCAGAACGTATCACGGTTACTAGATGTGCGCTCACGTCAACGTTCTAAAATCTTTGGTGGATTTGTCTCAGACTCTGAAATACCAAAAGTTCAGATTATGGGTAAATACTACCCTGTTGACAAGCTTGTCTCAGAACAGCTATCAGATACCCGCTTCGTTAATGACTGGAGAGCAACAACAGGCTCTAAACTGGCCAAGAAAGTTTACTTCTCCGGTCGTGCCCCTCTCAATGCTTACACCAAAAAGATTATTGACAAGTACCCTGATCGTGAAAAGTTCATAAGTAATATGCTAGATAAGGTAGTACCTTTCCGGAAAGCTTATCGTGAATTCGTTAAACGTTTTGACCGTAATCCCTCGGACGACTGGATAGTCCGTCAGATTGCAAAGTTGAGGGAGTTTGAACGTAAGATCCTTGATATAGAATTCTTGAATGTACGCAAGCGCCCAACCTCTGCCATCATGGATGACAAGGTTCTGAATGCCACCACCAAGGCTATGGAAATGGTAGCTGCAGGTAGAGCGACTGACTATGACTCTCTGGCGATCAATATCGGAAAGATGTTCCACGACACACTGGGCGACTTAAATCCCTTCGCAACTCATACACTTAAAGAATACCACAAAGAAGGCTCAAAGATTCTTGAGTTTATGCGAGAGCAGAACCTAATCCGAGTAAGCTTCCGTGGTAAGAATCGACGTGGTGTTTGGGATGTTGATACAGGCCGTGCATCAGGTGGATGGGCAGATACCATCTCTCGTGAGGTTCAGGTTGTTAATAAAGACTTGCTTAAGCTACAAGAAGCCAATAATAGGCTCATTGTTGCTCGGCGCTTCGGTACTATTGATAACCGAGATAGGCTGTATGTTAAAGCAGGTAACAAAGAGTTCTTTGATGCCCGTGGTAACAAGACAAGTATACCTATCATCTCTGCGGATAAATACCCTGACTACGATCCGAAACAGATTGACGCTGACATGGCAAACATGATGAACCATGTTATGAATGTTGACTACGAAGTAGACCCTACTTTCTTTGACTTTATGGATGATGTTGTACGCTTCCGTGATCCACGTGGTAACGTGAAGAAGTATGATGAACTAAACGAGTTCCGTCATGAAATAATTAACCGAGGTGAAGCTGGCTATGGTCTTATGGCTGCTGGTCGTTTCCATCGGACAAGGGGTCGTTCCTTCAAGACTGATGTGTTTATTGACTCCCGTGGCCGTGTATACCATAGAGGTTACTTGACCCCGACGGGTGGTGAGCTGGTACGTCCCTTCCTTAACTCTGCAAAAGCTGTAGCTGTTAATAATGACGCCATACGGGAACTTAGAATCCAAATGGGCGCTCTTATTGGCCCCGGCACAGAAGCCCTGACTCAGAATGGTCGTTTCGAGATCTTCAGACGTAGTGAATCAAGAATACTTGAGCTAGGTCGTCTCATGCAAGCAACCACCCAGCGTGACCGCCGTATTAGAGAATTCCTTGAACACCCTCTGATCAGTGGCCTTGAAGGTGCAGAGGTTCCAAAGATGGCACGTCTTGCTCTTGAGTATACTCGTATGTATGACCATGTATCTGGTAACTTTGATAACACACGCTTATTGGCCACTTACCGTACTAAGCTAATGATTGAAAATGACGCCTCTTCAAGCGGTGCTCAGATTATTAGTTTGTCAACTGGTGACCGTCCTATTGCAGAGGCTTCTAACGTTGTTGCTACAACACGTAAGAACCGACTTTATGACCTTGTTGCTCAGGATACTGTTAATGACCCCGAGTTCCTAAAGATACCCGCACTACGTAATGCTGGTTTGACTTGGGAGGACTTAGCTAAGGGTGCAAAAGCGCAGAACATGGTTACATTCTATGGTGCCGGTGAAGCAACAAAGACTGCTAACGTAGCTAACAAACTCGCAGGTATCCTTGGTAAGAAAGGGTATGCTGCAATAACAAAAGATAACCTTAACGATATCCTTCGTGTTGTTGATGGACGTATTAAGGTTTCAGAAAGATTAGGTGCAGCTTCTGTAGTGGATGAGCTAAAGGCTTTCCGTTTGGAAATTGTATCAATGGTAAACGGTAACACCCCTGTCGGAAGGCAACTTCTAACTATGGCAAGGGATTTACACCCAGATGTTGAAGACTTCGTTCTTAAGATTTCTAACTCCCGGATGGGCCTTGTAGGTCCGAAGGACTTTGAGGAAATCTCTAGAGTTATGTCTAAACACCTATCACAACGTGCTCCTGTTACAGACCAGTTTATTAACTTCTGGAAAGAGGCAGCTCGTGTGTACGTAAGAGAAACCGAAAAGGTAGACATACCTTGGGTGACGTTTGACGGAAAGGTTATGATGCAAAGGTATCGTGGCAAAAGTCAAGCTCGTATAGAGTTTACTGACCCTATTACAGGGCGTAAAATTGCAAACATTTATGAAGGTACTATTGCTGATGGGAAACTCCGTGGTAAACACGCTTTTGCTGATGCTAGTATTGGACTAGGTGTTAATGGGAACCACAGCAATGACGCTGTAATTGTACGCAGCTTCCACCTTTGGGGGCGTAAGAATAATATTAGTACTGGTACTATTCACGATGCGTTCTTTACAAACATTGCAGATGCACAACGTGCAAAAGACGCCTTAAGAACCATCTACGCAGATGCTCTTGATGGTGACACAATTCGAAAGACTCTCCAAGCATGGCGCAAAGAGGGTCTGTCAGTGAGTGCATATGACGAACTTATTCGTAATGCTACTCGCAGGGGGCTTATTGACCCACCAAACAAACTAACCCGTGCAGACATACTTGAACCTATTAAGGAAGGGTATGACTGGTATGGGATCGGGCCATAGTTATTTGTAATAGCCTATGGACCTCAAATTAACCGAGTCTGTGACTCTTTATATTATTAGATTCAGTCTGTGACTGGAAAGGACAAATCATGAGTGAAAATCAAGAAAATCAAGTAGAAGAAACTGTAGAAACAACCGAGGAAGTGGTTGAGGAAGTGCAACAAGAAGAAACTACCTCAGAAGCACCCAAGGATGAACTAGAAGCAGTCATCGAAGAGCGCCTTGCCAAGATGAAAGCTAATATGGACCGTATGTCTAAAGAGCGGGATGAAGCCCTCAAAATGAAAGCCGAGCTAGAGCAAAAGTCAAAAGAAGACACTATGGCTCGTCTTAAAGAAGAAGGGAAAATTCAAGAAGCTCTTGAGATGGAACTAGCAGAAGCTAAGGCTAAACTAGAGCTATATCAGAAAGATATCACTTCTCTACGCCGTGATGGTGTGTTAAATGATGCGCTTGCTGGTCTAGAATTCCGTAATGATAAGTCTCGTGAGATGGCCCGCCGTGAAATCACTGGTGAGCTTATCCAAGGCGATGATGGGTCATGGTTACACAAGTCCGGAACTTCTATTAAAGATTACATTGAGACTTACTCAAAGTCCGATGACAACTCATTCTTGTTCCGTGTTAAATCTAACACAGGAGCAGGTACAAGCACTAATAATGGTGCTCCCGTGACCGATGTTAAGAAAAGCATTGGTGAAATGTCAACTCAGGAAATCCTAGCACTTGCCTCTAAAGGTGGTCTAGGAAAAATTGGTTACTAATTAAATCTACCTTAAAATAAGGAAAAATAAAAATGGCTATTACAAATACAGACTTCCAGAATATTGCTCTAGCAATCTCTGCTTACTCCGATGAGGCATACACCTCCGCAAAGAAACTAAACGGCACAGGCATTGTTTCCGCTGACCAGCGCATCGACACAAACGGTGAATCCTATGTGGGCCAGTTCCGTTGGTACAAACCACTATCCGCAACAGTTAACGTTGCATCACTTTCTTCAGCTACTGATGGTACGTACACAAACGTAACAACTGATTACGCTAGCTTCATCAAGACTCTACGTACATTCGGTGCAGAGCAAGTCAACATGCAAGAAGTAATTTCTAAGCAAGATGGTCTAGCTAAAATTGGTCGTGACTTCGCAGAAGTTCGTGCTCAAGACGAGCATGACGGTCTTCTCTCAGTACTTAAGGGTGTTTCACACTACGAAGTTGCCCTCGGCGACGCTGGTGGTGCTGGTAACGGTGGTATCATCGACTTCGATACAGATGCTGATGCTGCTGCAACAGGCTTCTTCATTGACATCAACGCTCTTGGTCTACACGGCGCTGCTGCTACTGGCGCAGGCGATGCTCGTAAACTCTTCGACAGCACAGCTATTGGCGCTGCTCGTGGTGAGCGTCTCTTCCGTTCTGTTGGCGCTGCGTTCAAAGACTACGAACCAGACTTCATGTACATCGTAACTTCACCTGAAGTTCTCGCAGAAATGCGTGCTGCTAACCTTGTGGACGACACAATGGTTGTTGATGGTAACCTTGAATTCTCAACCATCTTCGGTGGTAAATTCCGCATCGTTCTTACACGTGCTAACCAGATGATTGCTGGTGCAGCTACTGGTGACCTCAATGCAGAATCAAGCAAGTGTACCTTCATCGTTAAGCCCGGCTCTGTTGCCGCTGCTAACCTTGGCCTACCTGTACCTGTAGAAGTAGACCGTGATGCGGCTTCTTACACAGGCGGTGGCTCCACAAACGTTTGGTACCGCTGGGGCTACGTCATGCACCCAATGGGTTATGACTGGGCTGGCTCAACTACTGCTTTCGCAACCAATGCCAACTTCGGTACTGGTGCTTCCTGGGCACGTAAGATGGACTCGCTAAACCTTGGTATTCTACCAATCTTCCACGCCTAATCTAAGAGGAGGAACTAATGGCGCTAGTACTCAATACAAACAGCTATGTAGAAATAGCAGACGCTGATACATACTTTGAAAGTCGTATTGATAGCGCAAACTGGTTTAACGCTTCAGACGAAATCAAAGAACAAGCTTTGGTCACAGCTACTCAGCTAGTTGACGATCATGCATGGATTGGTTCTGCTGTTAGTTCCTCCCAAGCCCTTGCTTGGCCACGTAAGAATGCAATTTACAATGATGATCGTTTAGGGATTCAGGTGTCTATTGCTGAAGATGTGGTTCCAAATAGAGTTTTCGTGGCAGTTTACGAGCAAGCATTACACCTTACTAATAATGAGGACTTGCTTGCTGGTACCACACAAACTTTCGAAAGCATTTCTGTTGGCACAATAAGCCTAACAGATTCTAATAGTGATGTTACACGTACCTCTATTAAACCAAGTGTTGTAATGAAACCTATTAAACCTCTCATTCGTAGGGGTTCGATGGGCGTAGGTACTTCCTGGTGGAGGTCCAACTAATGTCTCTAAAAGCTAAAATCATAGCAGCTGTGAATAAAGCATTTGCAGCTGTTGACGATTTGGCTGTAGTAGCAACACTATCCACTAAGAGTGTCTCAGGTTACGACTTCGCCTCCCGTGGAGTTGTAGCAAGTACAGGTTCTAACTCTGTAGAAGTAATCATTCAATCAACACAAAAGCCAGCAGGTGACGGGTTCACCACAACGGCACTGATGAAATCAGGAGTTGATTTAAGTGTTTATGATACACTAGAAGTAGATGGTCTAATCTATAATATCACGGACTATACCGACGATGGTTTCGTTATAACCGCAATTATCGTGAAGGAGAAATCATAATGTTTGATTTGGTTCTTAGTGATATTGAAGAAGTTATAGCTAGCTCCGGATGGACAACAAACGGAATTGTAACAATCCCAGATAACTACCAAGGTAAACTTGGAAACAATATCAGGGAATATGTTATGGTGACTGTACGTCCAACTAAGAGTGATGCTTATACTTACTCTCGTGATAAGCTACTATCAGGAATCGTTGTGGCAAAAATATTTGTAGCAGCGGGGGAAGGTCAAGGACGCCTAATGGAGGTCTCTGACTTACTCAATACGCTACTCGAAGAAAAAACTCTAACTAACAATACAAGGCTTGGGACTTCTTACCTTCAGGTGGAAGGTCTAGACGCTGTTAATAAGTCGCTTTATAGCGCATCTTACATCATACCATTTACACTATACGGAGAATAAATAGATGGCACATATTTCGTCACTAGGCTCAGGTGTTTACACCTACCTAGACATTTTCACAGGTACTATTGGTACCTACACTACAGCTGCTGATTGTGCTGCTGAGTTTGTCGGTTCAGTTCCTGGAACAGCAGATGCTGAACACGTACGTATGCCTTCAGTCCGTGAGTTCCCTTCAGTGGGTACTCCTGCTAACATCGTTAACGTTCCTGTCTACGGCCAGGCAACTTCTTCACAGGTTCAGGGTCAGTCTGACTCACCTAGTCTAGAAGTTAATGTTAACTACGTTGCTGAAGACATGCAAGACATTCACGCCCTTGTGGACGGTAGCGTAAAGCTATTCCGTTTCATGATGGCCGCTACTGCAGTCACGCAAGACCAAGGTGCAGCTTCAACTCTCGCAACAGAGAACACTGAATTCTACTTCCTAGGTAAAGTTGAAGCTATCCTCGTGAACCCTTCACTTTCTGACTCAATCACTGCAACCGTTACTTTGTCAGCTCAGTCTGACTTCTACGGTCCAGCAACTGTCGCAGCTGCTTAATAGCTGAGACTTGGGGGGGGCTCCTTTTGGGGTCTCCCTGCCTAGATAATGGAAACATACATGGATAAACCATTCAGTAAGAGCTTCGTCATGCGTACAACTTTCCGCCATATGCGGAGAAGTGTCGATATCAGTATTCGAAAATCATTTGAAAGATTTCAAGATTTTGACCAAGACTCCACAGCGGGTCGAGAAATCATGGAAACACTATCAACCCTACATACAGTCCGTAAAATGCTAGATGACTTCCAAGCGAACAATCCAGAGCTATTTACAGAAAAAGATAAGTTGAAATAAGGAGTATTAATTATGAAACACCTAATCGGTAAAACAGAAACTAAAAAAGTCCCATTCATGGGCGATGAAGTAGAAATCCGTAAACTCTCAATTAAAGAAGTCCTAGACCTTCAGTCACTAATCAATAGTGCAGCTGAAAGCGGAGACCAGCTTGAGGTTCTACGGGGAGTCCTTCGTCTAGCTGTAGTTGGTGCAGAAGAAATGACCAACGAAGAATTTGATACCTTCCCCCCTGCTGACCTCAATGCTATTTCTGAAGAGATTATTTCATACTGTGGTCTTGGTGGTAAGGCCGAACCTGCGGGAAACTAACAAACCAAGAGGAAACTTTCTATGAGATTGCTTTCCATCTTGGTATGCCTGTTTACAAAATGATGAATGAAATGCCATACGAAGAATTGCTTAAATGGGTTAACTTCTTCCAAGACCGACCTTCTGGCTGGCAGGAAGACCAAAGAACATTTATGTTACTAAAGGCTCTTGGTTTCAAAGGTAAGGCTACAGATATCTTCCCGACTCTAAGGTCAATGGAAGAACGTAGACAATCTAAAGTACATGCCGGACACGCACTACCGAAAGGAAAATTCCTTGACAACATGTTTAAAGCTGTTGGTGGTGATGAATCTGGTTGGAAACCTGAATGGGGTTAAATTATGGCAAAACTAGTTAGTTTGGATGTTGTTAATTTCCAACAAGAAATACAAAGGATAGAGCGTGAAGTTTTAGACTTGGTTGATGCAGAGGTTGACGATTTAATCGACTATGCAACGGAGCAGCTTATTATTGTGACACCTGTAGATACAGGCGAAGCAAGAGAGGGCTGGAAAAATGATAAAGGTAAAGAGTTTAAAGTTATAATCAACGATGTTGAGCATATTGTTTATCTTAACAATGGTCATAGTCAACAAGCACCTGCTTATTTTATTGAAGAGGTGTTAACTAAAATCGGAATTCTTACCCCGAACTAATACGATAAATCTAGCCCTCTGATGGCACTCCAATATGCGGAGATTTGCTGTTAGAGGGCTTTTTTTTATTAATGGAGGTAAAATGCAAAAGGGTGTAGAGATTAGGGTCCGCGCGGATGCGACCCAAGCAAAAAGAGAACTTAGGAACCTTGAGAAGAGTGTAGCAAGCATTGAACAAACCACAAATAAGGTTTCAAAGGCTTTCCGCAACCTAGCTATTGGTATCACTGCCGCCTTTACAGGCGCAGGTCTTACACGGGCTATTACAAGCGCTACAGACTCACTCACCAACTTAGAGAACAGAATTGCTCTAGTTGTCGGTCAAGGACAAGAACTACAAGGAACGATGCGCAAGCTTTATGGTATTGCTCAACGTTCCCGCATGCCAGTTAATTCTGCAGCAGAAACATTTAACCGCTTCGGTCTTGCTCTGCAAGGATCTGGCAAATCAATCGACGAGCTACTTATAGCTACGGAAGCTGTTCAACAAGCAGCTGTCATCTCTGGTGCTTCTGCTGAGTCGGCAAATGCCGCTATTACTCAGCTTGGCCAAGGTCTTGCCTCTGGCGAGCTACGTGGTGAAGAACTAAACTCGGTACTAGAACAAATGCCACGACTAGCTCGTGCTATTGCGGATGGTATGGGGGTTCCTTTTGGTGAGCTCCGTGCTTTGGCGAAAGATGGTAAGCTTAATGCTGAATCAGTATTCCAAGCTATTATCAGTACTGCTGGTGAACTTGATAATGAATTCAAAACAATCAAAGCAACAACCTCTGGCCTCGTAACAGTACTCAAAGACGAGCTTACACGGGCGCTTGGTGCTATCGACAGGGAACTGGGTTTTAGTGAATCTTTACGTAAGAGAATTATCGCTGCCACAAATTCACTTCGCTTCTTCGCAGATAATCTTGAAGTTGCTGTTGGTCAAGCCCGAGGAAAACTAAGGCTATTTCTTAATGACCTAGTACTATTCCGCTATGAGGTTAAAGAAACTCTAAAAGACCTATTCACATCGGACTTCGAGGTTGGCTCTATAACTGACCCTATAGTCCGGCGTATGGAATCTGCTTATAACAGAATCAAGAAAATCTTTGATGAGGAAATAATCCCAAAGATTAAGCCTATAGATTTTGACAATGTATTCCAAAATACAGAGGCAGCTCTTGTTAGCATTAAGACGTTTGTTAGTAATGTTATCGCAGAGTTCACACATCTTTGGAGACGTATTGTTGGCCAGTCCCTCTGGACAGGTATCTTTGATCCTGCACACGAGGAACAAGGCAAGGCGTCAATCGGTAACACTTCTGCTCTTAGCAGTAATTTGAATGCAGCACTCGATACTATTAGTAAATGGGTGAGTTCAATCGTAACTAAGTTTGATGAAGTATACGAAAAAGTAACAAAACGGTGGGACGAGTTTAAAACCTACCTAAGTACGAACCAGCTAACAGTAAGCACTATATCTTTTAATAGTATGTCTACTGCTTGGGATTCTACTATTAAAGCTATGCAAGACCGTTGGGACTCCTTTGTTAAGGCTACACGTAATCGTGAACAAGAGTCTGATCGTTCTGGGAGTGATATCCCTTTTGCTGTTAGCTTCTTGAATGCCCTAGATATACTTGATTCTCGATTTAATTCCACAATGGACAATATCGAGTCTCGTTGGAAGGCTTTCAATGATGAAATGGCTTTACGTAACCAGGAAGCCAGCCGTATGGGTGGTAAGTCTGACCCACTAGCTTCACTATTCAACGGGCTAGCTGATGCACCGGGTGAGATAAAGGTTATCATTGATGCAAATAGTAAACGTATCGTTGAAGATTTTAAAACTGTTCTAAGCGCAGTTGCTGCAACGCCTGTCTTCACAACTGGTAAGATTGTATTCGAATCTGTGCTAGGTGCAGCTACAGGTGAGAACACAGTAATCAACCAGTTCTTGTCAGATCTTGACGGTAATAAAGAAAAGATTGGTGTTATTCTTGCAGGTGCTATTTTTGCAGGATTCAAGTTTGGATTCGGAAGAGTTGTAGTTTCTGGCCTTGTAGTGTTGAACGCTAATGAAATTCTTAACAGTACAGAATTCCAAGATTCCGTTAACTCATTTGGTAAGGGTCTCGGTAAACTACTCTATGATACTATCTCGGGTGATGGTGACATTGGTAAGCAAATTGTTGATGGTATTGCTGCTTCGTTAGCAAGCCTTGGTGCGGGTGTTGCTGAGGGTCTTTTTGGTTCTGAGTTTGAATCAGAAGTAGCCAACGGAATGGTTGGTGCTCTAACTGCTGGACTAATTCTCGTTACTATAAGTAAAGCGGGGAGAGCCGCTCTAATTAGCCTCGGTGGTAAAATGATTACAGCAATGCTTGGTTCTGCTTGGATTGCTCAACTTGGCACCTACTTTGCTGCGCAAGCTGCGGCAGTATTTGGCAGCAGTACAATCATTAGTCCAGCACTTAGTGGCGTATTAAATACACTTGGCTTAAAGATGGGTGCTATAATACAAGGAGGGCTTGTCGTAGGTTTGGTTGCAGGCCTCGCTCTTGCTGCTTCTTCAGCAATAGAGTATGCAAGTAAAAGCTTATATGACCTAGTTGATAGGACGGTAAGAGGTGAATCAAGCGAAGAACAAGGTCTAAGACAAGCACAACGAATTCTAGAACTTGTCAACAAGGGCGAGGAGGGTGTACGTCGGGCCGCTTTCTTGGTGGATTCTGGTAAAGTAAGCGCAGAAGCCCTTGCTACTCTAGGTGAAGAAAACTTGGAAAGGCTGCGAACCGCTATTGATGGTACTGAGGCTACTTGGGTAGATAGTGCTATAAGTCTTGGCTTTTTCAACACCTCAATCGATAACTTCGCTGACGCTGTTAATCTTGCAGCTACAAAGCTTCGGAGAAATCCAGAATTAGCCGCACCCCTCTATAAGGCCAGCGGTGGTTATATTAGTGGTGCAGGTGGACCCACCGAAGATAAAATCCCAGCGATGCTATCCAACGGCGAGTATGTTATTAAATCTTCTTCTGTTTCTAAGTTTGGTAAAGAATTCCTTGACCGTCTCAACATGGGTATGTTACCTCAGATGTTTAGTAGTGGTGGTATGGTTACCCCCTACGATGACGAGATTGCAGGCATCTCTTCCGATATCAATCGTATGGAGCGTATAGGTGATCCTACTCTAACCAATGCTATTGTTGCTTCTAATGCTGTTCTTGACGACTTACGAGCAAGACGTCGTAGATATATCTCCTCTAGTGGTGAGGTAGACCTGAGTGCTATTGACGGTGGCGGTGCTTCTGCTTCCTCTGGTAGTGGTGGCAAGGGTAAGGGAAAAGGTAAAAAGAGTGATGCGGTGAAAGCTGCTGAGTCTTATGCGCTGGGTTTCAAGAATGACTTCAAATCAGCCCTTTCGAATGCACTAAAGACTGGTGATTTTGGAGAGTTCCTACCGGCACTCTTGGATAGCTTTACTGGGAAAATCATTGACTCTTTTGTTGATGGCTTTACTGATAGCTTATTCGAAGGTTTAATCGGAAAGGATGGAGAGGGTATCTTCTCTAATATCTTCGGGGGTATTACTTCTTTTGGAGCTGACCTCGGTAAGGGTGCGCAAGAGGGAATCCTTGAGGGCTTAACGTCATCCGAGCCTTCTGGTGGCTTCGGTAGTCTGTTTAGCGGCCTACTTGGCATGGACGGTGGAGGTGGTCTATTTAGCTCAATCTTCGGTTCATCTTTTGGTTCATTCCTTGGATTCTCTTCTGGTGGTGTTGTACCTAATACACCTTTCTCGAAGTCAGGTTCCGACAGTGTTCCCGCGCTTCTAACTCCAGGTGAGCTTGTTGTTCCTGAAAATAGTTTCAAGGATTTCATGGACTCACAATCAGGTGGAGGTACTACTGTAGTAAACCTAAGTGTAACAGGCGATATCTCACGTCAAACACGTACAGAGATTGCCAAGATGATTCCTGAGATTACTGCAGGTGTCAACATGACAAATAAAGAAACAAACTTCAGAGGCCGTTAAGGTCCAGTATGAAAAGTGACTATGGGTCACCCCTTCGGGGGTGGCTCTTTTTTATCAAAATTGTGCCTAAAAAAGTGAGAAAATCAAGGCATCTATAATGATAGAATAAAATCTTTGCAGGACAAACCTCAACAAGAAATGGAAATCACTATGTTTAAATTCTACCGTGGTACTACCTCACACGAAGCTAACGCCTTGAGCGATGGCACACAACACCGTGACGTTACACACTGGACTGACTCACTTGAGAAAGCTCAGATGTACTCCAAAGGTGCTGTTATTGAAATTGAGCTTGACGAGCTCCCCCCTCACTTTAATGCTTACAGAAGTATTGCCCATGGCGATGCTGTACATGGAAACATTCGCCAGTGGGTCATCTCTCGTGAATTCTACGAGAATAGGCTTTTCAACTGGGTTGAAGAAACACGTATCCACTAAGGAGACTGAAATGGGCAACATTATTGTAGACTTACTACTCTCTATACCTTTCGGAATAATTATAAGAATACTTGTAGTAGTAGCTATTGCTGCTGTTATCAAAGTTAAAATCCCTTCTTTCCACTGGATCATCGGTGTAGCTGCTCTTATCCAGTATGGTGTATTTCAGCAAGACGCCTATGATACCCTTTTTGCTATTGGATTTTTCCTCCCGGAATTAGTCAAAGCCCCCTTCTTCGCAAAAGAGAAGAAAAACATCAAAAGTAACAAAAGGGTAACTACATGATATCCGGCTTCACCCTGCCTACTTTCAATCATAGAAAAAACATGGAGTAATAGTATGAACATCACATATATTGTTGAAGACGAGTATGGAACTTATGGCGAGTATACAGATCGGATGGAAGCTGTAATAGCTTGCAATAAGCTTAACGGCCTAAATATTACACCTGTGCTGTCTGAAGTTCACTGGAAGGAACTATCTTGGGAAGCTGACTATAAGGAGTTGTGCAAGGTTGATTGTATGAAGGAGTCATCTAAATACCACTGGAAACTAACAACTGTTAATCCTTTCTTCGTCATTGACGGGGAATACCAAATAAATGGAATGGAGATATTGTAATGATTATTGAAGCAACAATGTGCCTCGCCCTTAACATGTACTTTGAGGCAAGAAAAGAGCCAATCGCAGGTCAGCTTGCGGTGGCAGCAGTAACACTTAACAGGGTGGCAGACAAACGCTATCCTGACGATGTATGTGGTGTTGTATGGGAGAAGAATCAATTCTCTTGGACACACGATGGTAAACATGACGCCCCTACTCGTATGAACTATCTTGATGTTCAGGCTTGGCATGAGATTGCAGAGCTTGCGGAAGATGTCATGTCTGGGGAAATTGAACTCCCCGGAATCTCTTCTACACACTACCACGCTACAAGCGTAAATCCCTTCTGGACTAAACACTATGAGCTTGATGGTCAGGTTGGGAACCACCTCTTCTACACTAATGAAACACCATACAAATAGGAGATAGTGATGTATAAGCGATTTAGCCTACAACGTAATGGTTCAACTTGTGTTGATCGTGTAACTTTTAAAGAAGCAGTAAACTTACTGAATTGCCTTTATCCGGAGCATAGAGATTCTATTCACTTTGAAATGGTTTTCTTCCGTGAGTGGGAAGCACCCGATGGTGCTATATTCTCTATAAAATAACTGAGAAAACTAGCGCATCTATAATGATAAACCTTAATCAGGAGACTACAATGCTTGTTAAAGTATGGCTACCAAACAATACCCACGTTATCATGGAAGAGAACAAAGTTGATGAATTCTTTCCCGAAGATGCAGATATTGAAATCGAAGACTTTGATGATACTGAATCGGAAGCTAAAGATATCCAACGTCACAACCAACAGTTTAAAAGCTTGGTCGGTTCTCTTGATGCTAAGTTTGCGTCTACCTACGAAGCCAATGAGGAATCATTAGTTTCTGAAGTAAACGGTTTAATTAAGCGCCTTGAAGAAGAACTCAAATAATGAGTTTTCTTAGGGTAGCCCTTTGTTGGGCTATCTAAAAGAGCACTTATGCTCTATATCACCCAAATGGAGAATTGCACATGCGTAACTACACACTGTCACAAGACTACTTCAACTCTAGCTACACACTTAAGGCTGGCACTCGTTATGGGCATACTGATAACCGTGAACGTGTTGTCATGGCCTGTCTCGTTATTGACAGGGTTCTAACTGTTAAAGAAGCAGCCAATAAGTCTGGCCGCTGTGAAAATACAATCCGTAATTGGATTAAGACAATCGATCACAACAACCCACACATGGATGGGTAAATATAATATTGCCCTGCCCCTTCGGGGGTGGGGTTCCTTTTATTAAATTTTTTTTTTCGAGGTGCGAATGTATACAGTATTTTTCATTCTTGTTATTTTCCAAATATTCGGTGATAAAGAATAATACTGTTACAGTGTCTATAAAAGCAGAGTACTAAAAAGTACACAGTCTGCAAGAATTATGGAGTAGCAATGCCAAAAACATCAATAGAACTACTAGTAGAAGATATAAAACAAAGACAGATCTTCTTAATGACATCTGACGGATCAAAGCCAGATAAGAGGAATAAATCGTGGATGCTATGGGACAAGGATCCTCAGAAAATAATCGAGCTAACTTATGGGCATATCCTTCTTGGCATCGAGAGGAAGTCTACCCTACTAAACATCGTAACTTCAGTTGGCGCTTGTCTCAATAGGCGTCTTCGTTTAAAAGTAGATGAGATAGCAGCAACACACCTCGGGTGGTTTGTACTGATAAGTTACTTCGAGACAGGTATACTAGACTACTTCTCTAAACACCTACGTATAAAAGGTCGGCTAAGCAAGTACCCAACTTACCAAGTAAAAGTAACAAACCTAGATGCTCTGAATTCTGTTATGGATCTGATCGATAACAATTCAAGCGAGTTGTTCCCAGTAAGTATCCAACCAGAACCTTGGGGTGAAGGCTTCGTACACAAGGAAACAGGAAGACCTCTAATTAAGAGTCCACACGAAGACGCTGTAGCAATGGCCAAAGAGTTGGACTTGTCTTATATTAAGGAAACACTTAACAAACTACAGTCAACCGCTTGGCGTATTAATAAGCCCGTATTCTCTGCTTTTGAAGAGTGTGTCGGTTCAGCTAGTAATCCTTTTAAGTTCTCTAAGGAGATTGACCCAGAGAAGAGAGCATCCCTGTTAATCGAAATCGAAGCTATTCGTAGGCTAGCTACAAGGAACATTGACAATGCCTTCTATCATCTATACAACTTGGATTTCCGTGGACGAATTTACCCCAATACAGCTTTCCTTCACGAACAATCAAGCGATAACGCAAAGGGTCTTCTGATACTGGATGAACCAGTTTGTCTTGGTGAAGAAGGATACTATTGGTTATCTGTTCACACAGCTAATATGTGGGGTAATGACAAAGTATCTCTAGACGATCGTGCTCAGTGGGTACAAGACAACATGGATGATATCTTGTTGTATGCTGAAGACCCTATGCAGTATGTAGGGTGGATGGATGCAGATAAACCATTCTGCTTCTTAGCTTGTTGTTATGAGTGTTCTCTAATTTCTAACTGGCATGGCGATGGCTATGCAACAGAGGATTTCCCAAGTTGCCTACCTGTCTATATCGATGGTTCCAACAACGGAGTTCAACATCTTGTTGCCATGTCCAAAGATGAGTATATTGCACCACTAGTTAACTTGGTACCACAGGATCTACCCGGTGATGTGTACATGTTTATAGCAGAACACACACAGAAAAATGTAAAGAGAGACTTGGAGAAAATGGACCCCGCTGTAGTGGCGAGGTTCGATGATATACACCCGCAACTCGTCTTATTGAGGCAAGGTGTTGGTAAGTATTCACCCGGTACAGAGTTATACCGGAATGCCATGCAGAGACTTCGTGAGTTCAGTAACTCTGTGTATGACATCAAGAAGCAACTTGGTCCAGTATTCTGGTCTAAAGTAAAAAACAAGAAGACATGGAGAAAGACTGTTAAACGCCCGGTCATGACTCTCGGTTATGGCGGAACTAAGTTCGGCATGGTTGATATGGTTGATGGTGATACCCGAGACCTGAGTGAGTATCTACGAGATAAGGATAAGTCTTGGTCCGCTTACCTAGGTCACCTTATCTTCGACACCTGCTACGAGAAACTTGAGGGCCCGGCTAGAATGCTAAGGATGTTTGAGGCTCTGGCAGAACGTGAGAATAACAGGGATACACCAATCACATTTGTGCAAAATGTAACAAACTTTCCCTTCGTTCATTCTTACAAAGAAGCTGCAATAAAGAGAGTAAAACTTTATCACGGTGACAACATACTGGATCTGCACATCTCTGTTTGGAAAGAGTCTACACTGAAGAAGTCTAAACAGAAGACAGGTGCTGCTCCTAATATTGTTCATAGTGTTGACGCCGTTCACCTAAGTATGTATGTACATGATACAGACTACCAGACAACAGTGGTTCATGACTCCTTCGGTTGTCACGCAGGTAACATGAGTAAAGCCTTTATCGACGTGCGTAATAAGTTTGTAGAACTATATGACCTAGACCCACTAGAGCATATCATGTCTCAAATGGAATCCCTAGACCTAATCCCCGAGAAAGGAAACCTAGATGTCTCAGAAATACTCAGTTCAGACTTTGCGTTTGCATGACGTACTGTGCATTAGTAGTACAGAAGACTCACCTGAATCTGTTTTTCGTATCACCGAAATATTCGAAGACTGTGTCGGAGGCTACGCCAAGTTTGGCCCCTTTGAACCTGAAGAATATGGCGAGCTTTACGAAGACAATTTTGACTTGATAAGGGTTTTGTATCGCCCTGAAAAATAAGGCAGAAAAATACTTCGCCCTAATGACCAAAAGGTTTTTCTGAGGTCTCTAAACACTTATAAAACATAATCCAAGAGGAAATATATTATGGCTATTCTTAAGAACGTAGAACTATTCTTTGCTAAACTCAACCCTTCAAAGCCTAACACTCGCTTTGACAAAGAGAACCCGACATGGGAAGTACAAATCCGTACACGAGACAAAGCCCAAGCTAAACAGTGGAAAGACATGGATATCCGTGTTAAGCCTGATGAAGATGATGGAGGTATCTTCTACAAAGCTTCACTTAAAAAGAAATCCAAGAAGCGTGATGGTACTGACCAAAACCCAGTTAGTGTTGTAGCTGGTGACTTGTCCCCTATTGATGTGGATAAGATTGGTAACGGTTCTGTTGCTAACGTCCGTGTTTACCAGTACGAGTATAACGTTAACGGTACTGCAGGTATTGCAACGATGCTTATGGCGGTTCAGGTGACTACTCTTCGTGAGTATGAGCCAAAGACACGTGATGATGACTTTGAGATGACAGACATGAAAGTCGTAAAAGTAGCCGAGAATCAAGATGTTGATAGTGACATGCTTGGTGGCTCCGATGATGACGACATGGACTTTTAAGAACTAAAACAAACACCTGAGTAAGTGTATAAACTTCTCATTTTTATTAAAAAGGATAGTAATATGAAAATCGCAGAGTTAGGATTTTTTCACACCCCTGCTAACTGGGACGAACTCCACGCATGGCTTGATAACCTTGAAGGTTCAGAAAAAGCTATGGCAACTACTGCTGCAATCATGGCTTGGAACTTAGCCGCTAAACTTACAAACCAGGAGGAAGAAGTGTGATTACTATATATACAGCAGGTGCTATGGAACACGTATCTAGAGGTGCGATGGAGGGCTGGCGTCATCTTGCAGAGGAGATGATGCCTGATGCCAAGTTCTTACACCCAACCCGGCGTATGCCACTACATGAGCAAATGGAAGACGCTACACTAGAAACATACAGCAAACTAAAACGTATCGTTGCCCAAGACCTGAAAGATATCCGAGAGTCGGACCTTATGATTGTTAACTTGAAAGACAGCGAGCCCGGGAAAAAGTGGGGTTCCGTGATGGAAGTTGCACTTGCTTGGGAGTGGGGTAAGCCTGTCATTGCGGTTGTTGATGAGAAACAATTCAAACACCCGTTTATCTACACAATGGCAACAGAGGTACATTATACAATCGAAGATTCTGTAGAAGCTGCAAAGGAGTACTGCTAATGAATATTTTCTTCTTAGACTATGACGTACGTAAATGCGCAGAGAGCCACATAGACAAACATGTTGTCAAGATGATACTGGAGTATGCCCAACTAATGTCTACAGCCCACAGGGTACTAGACGAGGCAGACAATGAGACTCTGTATAAGGCTACCCATAAGAACCACCCGTGTGGTATATGGGTTCGAGAAGATGCTGCAAACTACAACTATGTGTATAGCCTTTTCTTAGAACTCTGTGACGAATACCGTCGCCGTTATGGAAAAACTCACCTAACCGAAACTAAGTTGGCGGACCTACTGGAGACGCCTCCTGCAAATATGCCAGATAAGGGTATGACAGTGCCACCTCAAGCTATGCCAGAGGAGTATCGTCGTGAAGACCCTGTTGAGGCTTATCGTGCTTACTATAAGGGCGCTAAGTCAGAGATTGCAACTTGGAAAACAACACCGCCCCCTTGGTGGTGATATTGATTGAGTATATTGATAATATGAATAGAGTGGAGAAACGACTAATGGAAGAACTGAATAAAGAAAAGCGGTTTCGTGATGAAACACCGGAGCTCATGGGTAAAGTATTCCCAGCCTCTCCGGACTTCCACGGAGAATTTGAAAGTATGGATGAGGAGGCTCAAGACCAAATCATCAACCCTAAGCACTACCAAATCATCCCAGTAGAAGCGATGGTTCTGTTCCTTAACAAAGGAATGCAGTACATGGACATTATGCGGTACGCACTTAAACGGCATAAGGGTGTGTTTGCCCATGTTCTTGGTCAGGTGTTTAAATATTCATTTCGTATCGGGGGTAAAGACGATGTACTTCAAGATGCTAAAAAGATTGCTTGGTATGCAAATCGTCTTGTAGAAGAAATCGAGTTTGAAAGAGGGCTTAAAACCGAAAAACCTCGTGGAGAGTATTGCGCAGATATTCTCGATACAAAAGATTGAAAGGTGAGAAATAATGATTACTCAAGAAGATATTGACGCCTTGCATCATGACAATGACTTCGAATCCGTCCGCAGGGATGTAGAGAACGCTTACAAGGGTGTATGTCAAGCACTACACTACCTAGGTGAAACTGGGGATTATGAATCCAACAACCTTGACTACAGCTACGAGATGCTGGATCTAGTAAAACAGCAGCTAGAAAGAATGCTCAGAAAGGAAGTAGTATGAAGCTATCACCTGACACTAAGATTATCCGTAGGGCTGCGGAGGGGCTACGTAGGACTGATATTGGTCTTTCGATACCCCAAGCCGTCCACAAGGCTTACATGGCCCTAGAGGTTATCAGAGACGCAGAGTATCGTGTACAGGATGACTACTACGACTCACACCATAAAGACTGAATAGAAACACTAACAAGCTAGGAGAACTTATGAAGTTAGTTTTTGACATTGAAGGCAACAACCTTCTCCCGGGGCTTGACACATTTCATTGTGCAGGTGCCCAAGATGTAGACACTGGAAAGGAGTATTGGTTCAGACCGGACCAACTCTCCGACTTCTTGGAGCTACTAGATCGTGCTACTACTATCATTGCTCACAATGCTTTTGGGTACGACATCCCAGCCCTTAATATCCTGTCTAATAAGTACTTCGGGAAACCTTGGGAACCAAAAGCGAAGGTACAGTGTACCAAGATTATGTCTCAGGTACTCAACTATCGTCGTTTTGGTTTTGGACACTCACTCAAACAGTGGGGTGAATCCTTCAAAGACAAGAAGGGTGACTACACAGGTGGATTTGAAAATTTCAACGAAGAAATGTTTGAGTACATGAAGCAAGATGTTCGGTTGGGCACTAGTGTGTATAAGCACCTGATGGAAGAGTTGAAGCGTTATGTAAGCAACACCGGTTCTAAGAAAATCCTAGCTGCACTAACAGCAGAGGGTCAGATGGACCGAATTATGGTTGAACAAAGCCAGAACGGTTGGTTGTTTGATAAGAAGGGGGCTGAAGAACTACTCGTAACTATTGAGAAGAAGATGAAGTATATTGAAGGCTTCATTAATCCACAACTACCAGCGAGGGTAAAGAGAGTAGATGCGGAACCGAAGAAAGTTAAATTCACCAAAGCTGGAAAGCTGGTCTCTCACCTTGATAAGTGGTTTGGCCTTGGTGGACAGTGCACTGTTGACAATTGCCCTGTCGGGGGAGAGTTCTCCCGTATTGAGTTCATCACTGGTGATATCGGCAATACTGACACCGTTAAGCGTCTTCTATATTCGCTGGGTTGGAAGCCAGACGAGTGGAACTGGAAGAAGATCGACGGAAAGTTCGTCAAAGTCTCCCCCAAACTCACGGATAGTTCACTGGAACCACTCGGGGAAGTTGGACAAGCACTAATGGAATACTATACCTTGCGTTCTCGCAAGTCCATCATGGAGGGTTGGTTTCCACATATCGATAACACTTCTCGGCTACACGGTGATGTGTTTAACATCGGCACACCTACCTTCAGGCAGACGCACAAGATTATTGCTAACTTGCCCTCGGGGAAGGCAGTGCTTGGTCCTGAAATGCGAGGACTATTCGTAGCTAAGCCCGGATACAAACTCGTATCTGCTGACTCTGCTGGTTGTCAGCTAAGGCTACTCGCTCACTTTATGAGGGATGAAGATTACACACGAGAGGTGTTGGAAGGAGATATCCACCAAAAGAACGCAGACATCCTTGGTAGCTCTCGTAATGATGCTAAGCCTTTTATCTTTGCCTATCTCTACGGAGCCGGTGGGAAGAAGCTTGGTAGTATCCTCGGCGTGTCTGACAGGGAGGGTAATAAGCTCAAGACTAAGTTTACCAATGCTTTTCCAAAGCTAAAGTTGCTTATTGAGCGTGTAACTGCGATATCAGAAAACCAAGGGTTTATCCCGGGGTTGGACGATAGGCCAATCCACGTAGACAGTAGCCACAAATCTCTCAACTACCTTATCCAAGGTGCAGAGGCTGTCGTGATGAAGGCTACTGTGATAATGATTGACAAGCGCCTTAAGGAGGCTGGTATAGATTTCAGCCACTTGCTGTTCTATCACGATGAGCATACAGTAGAAGTCCGAGAGGACCAAGCCGAACAAGCTCGTGAAATCATTATGGATTGCTTCGTAGAGGCACCGAAACAGTATGGAATCAATATCATGGAATGCGGTGATTGTAACATCGGTGATGATTACTTTGAGGTGCATTGATGGGTGGTTGTAAAAAAGGTCAGAGTCCAAGGGAGTGGGTTCATACAGACTTGACTGTACTAAACCTAGATAGGATTCTAGAAGAATGATAAACGAAGAAATCCGTAACCGAATTAAACTCTCGGTTGCGGCTTACACTTACGAGTACCAAGATGTTTCTATAATGTCTGACGGAGACTATGATGCTTTGTCTTATAAGATAAATCCTCAAGAAACAACAGGTAACAGAAAGTTAGACAACTTTTTTAAGAAAAACTTTGAACCCGCTACAGGTATGTGGATCAGAAAGCACCCTGACAAAGCGGGTTTAGAGAACATCTATCAACGTTATTATAAAGGGAAGTAGTATGGATATTGCGTATGTAAAAACTGGAGATTGGGGTGGACCGTATCTTACATATATGGCCGATGACATCAAGGTCGAATCGGAAGCACTCCCAAACCCCTATGTATACGGTTATGGCCCAAAGGTGCCCACCCGTTATAAGATCTTGTATAAGGGGCATTGGCGGCGTGTTTACTCGGCGTGTTTTAGTAATTGTTCTACCGAATACATCTGTGTAAAAGGGGTTGACACTATTGTCGATATTTACTCAGATAACATCACAAGATGAATAGCAGCATCGAATAACAACTGCGACTTTCAGCTTGTAACCCAACCACAGTCTTGAAAGGACTAACTACTATGAAACGATACTTTTATGTAATCGCGCTTAGAAACAACAGCAATGCCGTGTCTGATTGCAATTCTAACTACCGCTTGGCAAGTGGTCAGGTGAGAGCAGAAACGTTAGATGATGCTTTTTCTGCAGCTTGTAAACTTGAGTCGGTTTCGTTGGCGGTGGATGATAGGTATACTTTTAGACCTCAACTTGAATACTTCCGCAAAGGTCAGCGCGTTAGTTTATACGTCACGCCAATGGCAGACGACCAAACCGAAAAGAAGGAAACACAGCAATGAAAACCATCATCACAGCAATGGCAACTGCCCTCCTGGTGGCAACAGCAACAACAGCAACGGCAGATCAAAGCTGCGCAGTTAAGACAGATACATCTGGTAATCAGGTTAAGAACAATCAGTGTGACCTGTTTAAAGTAGCGCAAGGAGCCCAAGGGCCTAAAGGTGATCAAGGGAATGATGGAAAGGACGGGACTAATGGAACGAATGGGACGAATGGTGCTGATGGTGTTAACGGCCTTGATGGTGCTACTGGCGCTACTGGCGCTACTGGACCACGTGGTGTGGATGGAAAGGATGCTGTTGCACCTCTAGGCTCCCTATCCTTTGCAGCGGCTACTGCCTCCTTCTACGGAGATGGTATCGGCTTCGGCCTATCTAACTCCAAATAAGGCGGCCTTGAGGGCTCTATCGTATTGGGTTTCGGCTTAGATTATAACTGGCGATTAGTAGGCGGTATTACGACAAACTTCAATGATAACACATCGGTATCCATCGGTATCCATCGGTATTGGTTATAGCTTCTAAAGGAGAACTACATGAATAAGCTCATTAAAAACCACATCATCTTCGCTATTGATAATGACGAAGACCTACACACTGTTGCTAAGTTTACTCGTTTCGTCGATACACAACGTGCACTGGGTTACCTGCGGTACTCCCCTGTAATCTGTAAAGGATACTATAAAGGGGAATACGAACAGTCCTACATGATGGACTATAATGACTTCTACACCTTCGTTAAAGAAAGCGGTTATGTAGATAATCAAGACAGCTTCCTACAACTCTCCCCACGGAACCCACGTACTATTGCACTAATGGGATACTTGGTGTTCCAAGATGGAAGACCCACAGAGCTCCTTGGTGAATGGAAGAATCTGCCACGAGGTTTTCAGACCGGGCTGGACTGCTTCACCATCATGGACGGTGAGCTCTTTGTCTGTCAGTGAGCTTGATGTGTTACATACAGACATCTTTGTCAGTTGGGTGAAGAACGGTTACATAAACGATAACTCAATCCATACGTAAATGGGTTGGGTTCAAGACTAGTATTGGGAAAACAAAAAGGAAATCCTAAAATGACTTGCACTATTAGCATTGAAGAAAATGTTCGTGTTGAATTTGACAGGTTTTACAATAACTGTAACTTAAAAGGTATTGATATCGCACCTGAGCTCAAGGAGCTTATCGGTGCTCTCGAAGAAAACGTCATCCAACCCTACTCTCAACAACTCTCTCTAAGCTACGATGAAGGCTACGAGGACGGTTATGGTGATGGTCACGGGGAGGGTTACGCTACAGGATACGAAGAGGGGCTTTCTGACGGTCTCAAGGAGGCTTCAGAATGAAAGGCTACTTCTACAGAGTTCTAATCTCTATTTCCATGTTAGCGAATGTACTGATGTTTGGTGAGATAGGTCAGACTCTCTCTGCTCGACACCATGATCGGAAGCGCAACGGTAAGTGGAATATGGTACGGCTCATAGACGCACTTTTGGGGAAGAATCACTGCTTAGAGTGCTGGTGCTGGTGGAAAACACGGAAGTGGTAATTAAGGAGGGGTATTATGTTCACTATTGAGTTCGATACAGATAATGACGAAGGTATTACTGTCACTACTCTTGACGACAGGGGTGCGATGGACGATGTAGAGGTTATCATGTTTGATGACCAAGTGTTTATTCGACAAGTTGACGAGCACGAGGGTGTTCAGCTTATCTTGATGTCAGTTCAGCAGATGAAAGATATTGTAGCTGCTATGAATCTACCTGAAGGTGCTTACTACCAGAGCTCATCTTTGAAACAAAAAGGAGTTATATAATGAGAATCAAACACGAAACAAAAAGAGTAAACCCTGAGGATGCTGTAGCCTTCAAGTTCCACATGCTGGCCAACCCAGAGGAGATGGGTTTGTGCATCCGTATAGCTAATATTAATAAGGCTATTTGGCTATACTCCGATGGGGATTCTAGCTTAGGAGCGTGGGAGCCAGAAGTTGCCGATGTGTTATTCTATGAGGGTGACAAAATAGAGATTACGTTTTAAGGAGAAACAAAATGACTTTTGAAGAATGGTGGGAAACTAAATTTGAGGCTTCTCAGTTTTCACTTACGGTAGACGACATGTACAAAGCCTTTGAGGCTGGGTGGAACTCTTGCGCACAATCACGATCAGACATGACTTATGTAGAATACTTGGAGGAGAAACAAAATGACTAACGAAACAAACACAGGTTACTGCAACACAGGTTCCCACAACACAGGTTCCCACAACACAGGCTACTGGAACACAGGGGACTACAACACAGGTTCCAACAACTCAGGTTCCTACAACACAGGTGGCTACAACTCAGGTTACCGCAACACAGGTTACTGGAACACAGGTAACTACAGCACAGGTAACGCCAACACAGGCGACTTTCATGTAGGTTGTTTTAACACGGTCTCTGCTGAGAAAGCTTATTACTTCAATCGCTTGATTGATACAGGTGACTGGGACAACGCAGAGAAGCCGGATTGGATTTATGAAGTTTCACCAACAAAGTGGGTAGAAGAGGATCAAATGACCGACAAGGAGAAGTTAGATAATCCATCTTACAAAACGACAACTGGCCACCTTCGTGTGATCGACATGAAGTCAGCGTGGGCAGAAGCTTATGCAAAAGCCACACCAGAGGACATTGAGTTGACTAAAGCACTACCCGCTTTTGATGCTGATGTGTTCCTTGAGATCACAGGTATTGATTTGCGTGACAAATCCGTTGATGCACCATGTGAGGGCCGTGAAGTAGAGATTGATGGTGTGACTTATGTGTTGAAGCTTAAAGGAACGACACTATGAGGGATACGACGCATAGATGTGATAACTGGGTGGTTGTAAAGTCACCTTATAAGGCGAACCCCCACTACCGTGTTCTTACAGGCACAAGTGGAGGCTACCTATCTGGTTCCTCATGGCGTATGAACAGTGGTATTGTCGAAGTACACGAAGTAGGAGATTCCTTTTACTTCTACGGTTCATCTGGCTCTTGCTATCAATGCCGCAAAGATTCGTATACAGTGCGAATGAACATGGCATTC
>Ga0208643_1000249_pt1 | contig 36220 bp, 58 predicted proteins | sample VirMetDEL_Nov_12_FD_184516 | JGI IMG/M metagenome (GOLD analysis project Ga0208643, IMG submission 184516) | Aqueous microbial communities from the Delaware River and Bay under freshwater to marine salinity gradient to study organic matter... | ecosystem: Environmental > Aquatic > Marine >...
CAGACGGTATACAGGATAGCAATCGAGTAGGTCACACCAGTAGTGCCTGCGCTGTTGGTCACGGTGATCAGGTCGCCAGTGGCAGCAGTAACGTTGATACCGTTTGCGTCTGGCCACACGAAAATGCACCCAGCGCCGGGAGTCAAGCCAAAGCCGTCACCGGCAGCGAGCATGAATGGGACGCCGTTACTTGCGGGGCGAGTCACGTTGACACTGTTGGTGTTACCGGATGATGCAGTAATAGCGATGGCCTTGATCCTGTCCGCTGTTACCGTGGCACCCAGAGCATTCGTGAGCACGCCAGAAAGATCTAGGTCTTCAGTCGCGCTTACACCAAGTGTGCGGGTATCGCTCCAGTAGTCGGTGGCTTGATTTGCGCCAGTGCCGTTGGTAAACGCAAATGTCGTCTCCCAGTTAATGGGGGCGCTGGCTGTTACGAGATCAAGGGCACTGGTTTGCTCTGCCCGGAATCCAAACGAAAGTCTTGCGGAGCTTATTGTCACAGGTCGCCACTCCTGAGCATCTCAACAAGTCTTTCCGAATCCGGAACGCAATAAGCCCTGGCCGCCTTTCGATCATCTTCCGTGATCGCCAAGCCTTTGGTAGTAGTGATCTGGCAATACTCGCCGCCGATACCCACGAACCGGGACAGGCTGCTTGCTTCACCTTTGCTGATCCTGACGACCTGGCCATCGGTGACGCAGCCTGAGATGGTCAGACACAGCACAATCAGCACCAGCATCGACAGACAATAAGGCGGGTAATCGTTTAGGTTCTTCATCGCTTGCGCCTCCAGTTACCAAGGGTTGAGCTATACGCCCTGACGCCAGCCCATTGCCACCAGCGGCGAGCAAAGCCGGTGCCATACTCCCTGAGCATCTCGCGGTAGTAGGCGTCTGCCCTGGCCCGGCATGACCACGGAATCAAGCCTCTGTCAGTCAGCAGGCAAAGTGCATCGTGTGCGAGACTGGCTCGAACCACTGCCGGTGTATCAATCGCAGGGCCGGAACCGAAGTCCCAGGCAAACCCGGCAAATACATGCAGGCATCCATTTTGGGCAAGGCGACACTTTGATGCAGGAAGTTCAATCTCCCCTTCATAGCCGGTGATCGGGGTGTTGTAGTCGGTGTCAGACAGCAGTAGGCCGAGGGTTTGGCCGTTTTTGCGGATCAGGTCGTAGTGGATGCCGTTCACTTTCCGTCCCTCATGCGACTAGATAGGGTGGCAGCACGATGGCCCACCTGCACTGCCCACTGGCTTTGGAGCATCTGCTTGGCAGTCTCGCTGTAATTCTTGGCGTCAATAGCCGCCCACATCTTGGTAAATTTGCCCATCGTTGGCATACCGAGGTTGAAGCACATCTCGACCAGCACGTTTTGCCGAGTCTCATTGTGCTGACGCCAGTTGGGTTTGGCTCGGTCAAGCTCGGCAGCGCAGTCCTCGATGTCGTCATGTAGGATCTGCATCACTGCGGCATCTGAAATCGGGTTTTCGAGGTTGTGGCCAACGCCAATGGTGGGCTTGCCTGCGGTGCATTTGTACATGCCGCGCTTGTAGCCCTCATGCAGAATGAGGGAGTTGATCAGTTCGGGGATATTCACGACCCCGCTCCTGTCCATTTGTCCCAAAAAGTGAGGGCGGCGGCTGTTAGCACAGACCAAAGCGGAAGGACAACGCACATGACTCCGGCAATAAATCCGGCCTGCTTGCTCATCTTCTGCTGTATGTCCTGGACGGCAACCAGGGTGGCGTCAACTTTGTCCGTGAGGTCACGGATGGCGATGTTGTCGGTTTCCCGGTGCGCCTCAAGTTTTGCCACACGCTCTCCTTCAGTCATGGCGTCCTATCCGCAAAAGAAAAAACCCGGTTCTGGGGTTTTGGTTATGGGTCGCGAGCACCAGGCGGGGAGCCTGACTACCGAGGGGGCGGCAGTGCTGTACTCGCATAAAAAGGGCGCGGGAGAGGCAAGACCTCTGTCACCCGCTGTTATTACGATCTGTTCGTCAGCGCGACATATCCCGCATAAATCTTTAGGCAGAAACGCAAAAACCCCAGCTTTTGGCTAGGGTTCTTGTGCGTTGAGGAAAGTACCCCAACGTATGAAGTGACACTGTACATACACCAGAACAGGCTATCAATGGGTTTTTTGGTGTACGTTTAGAAAGCCGCTCGAATCACCGTAATCGCCCTGTGCTTTCTGGCCTCCCGTGCAATGTACCGCTTGGTCTCCAGCGCCAGCAGCACCTTTGCCACTGGTGTACTGTGCCGATAGCCGCACCCCGTTTGTATCTCACTGATCGTGGGCGCACAGCCTCTATCCTCAATAGCGTCGATAATGAAGTCCAGGACAGTGCGTTGACGCTCAGACAGTTTCTTCACGCTCGGCCTCGCGCTCTTTGTCGATCGCGACCCAAATTGGCACCAATGATCTTGAGTCATACCCGGCCAGCACGTCTATCAAGCGGTTGGCCATGTCGGTCAGCCTGCCCCGGCGTGCCTCAGAGTAAGCCGAGAACATGCCCCCAGCAGTATGCGCACCGCTTTTGCTGTCCCATATTCTGGATCGGTAGCCGATCAGTATGCGGTCGATGTAGGACACGATCACGCCCTGGTCGGCAGATGTGGCTTTTTCTTTGTCAATAAAATGAGTCCACACGCCGGTTTTCATCGCGATCATGTCGTTCATCGTGATGGTGTTTTCAGGCGCGTTGAGGAAAATGGCAGTCCCGCGCAGGTGTGCTGGCTGATCCATCACCGCCTTGATTATCATCCCGGCAGTCCCGGCATTGGCCAGCCATTTGGTCGAGTTGAATTTTACGCCCCCGCCGCCACCATCCCCTGTTGGGCCTCCGAGGTGGATGGCGAATGCGTCGTGGATCGAATGTCGCGCGTTTGTCAGTCTCATGCTGATGCCCTCACCCCAAAATTTTCAAACCAATTTTCCGGGCTGGCCTGCATCACCACCTCGGCACCGTCATCGTCAATGAATTTCCATGTCTGCTCCCTGCCCGGCTTGATGTGCAGCATTGTCCAGGTGTCAGGCTGGACTGATACGACGCGGTGCAGGGTGTAGGGGAAAATGCGGTTGACCTCGCCGGGATTGAAATAGCGGTTACAGTCCCGTGCTGGCTCGTCGTGCTTTGTCCGCAAGTGCTCGGTGTATCGCCCGCACAGAATGACACTGGTGCCTGTCCACGGGTGAGTATGCAAGTGGCGCTCGCTGTCAGCGGCCATGAAATGGTGCAGCCACCACTGCCCACCATCTGGCAGTATCCCGGCAAAATAGCGGCGTAGGTACGGCCTGCCATTCACATCAATTTGTTTCATCGGCATTTGCGCCGTAATCCCCATGAGTATTTCGTGGTTCATGCTACCTCCCTCCCCTGCTGTTCCGGTAATGCGCGCCAATCTCGGCTTGGCGGCGTGCCTTTTTCAATTTGTCGGCATTCGGCCCTTGCGTCTGCGGCGATCTGAGCAAGCTCGATGGCAGTCCACTGCCTCAGCCTTGGCGCGGTTTCGAGGTAGTCAAGCGACGCCTGCCCAAACCGTGCCCGTATCCCTTCTATGTACCCTGCAATGTTGCCGGACTGGTACAGGTTGCAGACCACGCACTGCGAGTGCAGATTGATCAAGCTGTACCTGATGGCACTATTTGCTCCCCGGCTCTTGAAGTGACCAGCATTGCGCTTTCTGCCGCCCTCGTCCGGCCTGCCGCATGAGATGCAGGGCTTGCCAGCGTCCAGCAGCTTGCACAGTTTGTTGACTGCGGCCTGAGCGGTCTTTGCCAGTGTTGATGTATCTGCCGCCTTGAATGCAGCCCTTCGATTCCTGTGTTCATCCTTGCGCTGCTTGTGCAGCTTCTGGGCACCTTTCTCTGCGGCGTAGGCAATCACATGGGTATAGGTGCAGAAGTTGCCCACAGGCAGGCAGTGGGCTTCCTCGCGAGGGAATCTGGCCTTGCAGTAGCAACACTTGAGGGTGGCGGTCGTCATCAGGCCGCAACCCTCTGCATCTTCGCGTACTGCCCAAGACTTTCGAGCACCAGGCCGTCGTTGGCGGCGGTCATTTGTAGCCAGTTCAGGAATAGGAACATTTCAACCCTTGTGTAGTTTTTACTGGAGCGCAGCATGGGTGCGGCCTCCTCGCCAGTCCAAGGATCAACCGGCTTCACCACCATAAAGTCGGCACCTGTCTCAGCGTAGTAGCGCCGCTTGGCGATCCTCTTGATACCCTCCATTTCGGCCTCAATAACACGCTTCCGATGTTTCCCAAGCAGGTGCGCCGCATAGTCAGTCAGCCACACATGGAGCAGTGCGTTTTGGTCAAGGCTCCTGTCCGCACCAATGCGCCAGGTGAGTGTCAAAAACTTGTGCTCGCTGAAAAGCGTTTCTACCGTTTTGCAGAATGCAATAAATCCGGGTAGGGAATTTACAATGAAAGTTTTTTCATCAACCTGCATCACCATCACCCCGCTTGCGCCAGCCAAGTTCGTTCAGTTCTTGGACATTCATCACAACCGATAATTTGACTTTCCCAATCGGCACCTGCTCCACCTTGCCGCCACCCGCAAGGAACTTTTTCATTTGCAGCCGTCGCTGAATTTCGTCTGCGTCTTTTGCTGGATCTGGACTGTTTCCGTGTAGGCTCATGCTGCTGTCCTCACCGCTTCAAGCACCCTGCAAGCGGCAAGCGGCGGTACTGCGTTTCCCGCAAGGTGTACCGTCAGCCGATGGTTGGCTGGGCGTTTTGTCTCGCGCGGGAATGACATGGCCAGCAGGTTTTCGTCAGCAGTCAGCATTCGCATACGGTTGCCATCAACAATGGCCCAGCGGTCACGGGTAGTGATCGTGCCGATAGGTCGTTGAAGGCTGCGGCCTGACTTGGTGTTGCCGTAGTAGCTGAACACAAATCTTTCGCCATAGGTTGCGCGACCGGCCTGGATGCGCTCCAGCGTAGCGGTCGCTCTCCCCTTGCGCTCGATGTCAGACCAATTGCCAGCGTCGAAGTCGATGAAAGAGGTAGCTGGCTGGTGTTGATACCTTTGCAGATTCAGGTGCAGCGGGGCTTTGCTCAGTGTGCAAACCAACACAAGGCGCACGCGGTTCTGCGGCACGCCAAGGTCGGCGCAGTCAATTATGTGTGGCGCGATCTGGTAGCCGAGAGCCTGCATTGCTGCTGCCCATGCCGGGTACAACGTCCACGCCATGAACTCGGTTACATTTTCCACCAGCGCAACGCCGGGGCGGTGGAACTCCAGCGCCGACACTACTGCCCAGGCTGTTGAACGGCTGGCATCGTGCTGCGGATTGCCGGAAGCCTTGCCACGGGCCTTGCTGTGACCTTGACAGCAAGGGCTTGCCAACAGGATGTCGTGCGATGGAACGCTGGTCCAATCAGCCTGGTGCAAGTCCTGACAAGAATGAATCGTGTCTGGGTGGTTCTCGCTATGCCACTGGACAGCAGATTGCCAGTGATTTGCCGCCCAAAGTACATCAACGCCAGCCATCCGTGCGCCTGTTGACCAGCCGCCAAGCCCAGCAAATAAATCAATTGCAGTAGTCATACCCTCACCCCCAGCGGTTTCCGCAGCCAGTCGTTTACCATCTGGATCGTGGCTGCATCCGGTTCGCGGCGCTTGCCGTCGAAAATCGAACCGCCCCTTGCCGCCAAGGTCGCCTGCCACTTTTCACGGCCGCAGATTTTGCAGCCGTTGGCATTCTTGGATTTCATGGCGCGCCCACACTGACATTCTATTTTTGGGTTGTAGCTTGCGTAGTTCATACCCCAGCACCTCTATGCGAAGCCCAGTCGAAAACGAGGAGCGATCTGCTGCCCTCCCGCAGGCGGTCGATGACCCGTTCCCCAATTTCTTTCTTGAGCGATTCCAGTTCCAGGTTGCTGACAACCACGGTCGGCAGCATTGCTTCGTAGCGACGGTTGACCACTTGGAATATCCGGGCGCGTTCATCATCGGTGCCCGCACCAGTGCCAACCTCCTCGATGATCAGCAGGTCAAGACTGCCGTACCAATCCAGCACGGATTCCTCGGTGCGGTCGCTGTCACGGCTCCACGTCGAGCGGATCTCGCGGATCAGGTCTGGCAGGTCTACGCGGCGAACTTTGTGTGTGCGGTACAACTCCAAAACGATGCCGCAGCAAAGGTGCGATTTGCCGGTGCCAGGCTTGCCGGTCATGACCAGATTTGGCGCTTCGCCTCCCTCCTGCATGGCAGACATGGCGGCAACCAGCTTGCGGCAAGCGGCCAAGGCGATCTGCTGCTTGTCGTTCTCGGCGCGGTAGCTGTCCAGGGTCTTGTCATCGAAGCGGAGCGGCACACCTGCATCGCGCTTTGCCTTCAGATCCCACATCTCCCAAAGGGCCCTGGTTTGTTCTTCCTCAGCCGCCTTGCGCTCCTCTGAGCACTTCGGGCACAGCACGGTGACGTGCCGACCCAGCAGATCAATCCATTTGCGGGGCGATTCGTAATCCCCGTGAATATCGCAGTGCTCAACAACAACACCCGCATGTAAAACCTCAGAAGCCCCCATCGCTTGTCACCCCCGCTGAATAGTCCCGTTTGTCGAAGTCGTTGTGCCTGCCCTGCCCTGTCTTGGCGGGGCTGTCCCTTGCGTCCATGTTGCGCAGCCAATCAGCCTTGAATCCTGACCAGCTCTTTGAAACCGCAGCGCGTATGCAGTCTTCAGCGCTCACGCCATCGGCGCTTGCCGCAGTGATCTGCGCGCAGATGTCGTCCATCGCGATTTGTGAGTTTGTGGCCCTCTTGGATTTCCTGACTGCCAACCACTGGATCATGGTTTCCTTGGTCGGCAGTGATGGCCATTTGCCGAAATCAATCCCATCAAGCGATTTCAAACCCGGCCACGGGTTCACTGTCTTTTGGTTAATGGTTAATGGTTCTTGGTTTATGGTTCTTGGTTCTTGGTTAGCTTTCGATCCGGTTTTTTTTGGGTTCCCAGAAATAACCGGCTGGGTTTCCGTGGGTTTCTGCTTCTGCAAGCCCTTGTTTTTCTTGGGCCTGCCTCCACTCTTTCCATTCCGTCTTGCCCGCTCTGCCTTCTCGTTGTAGTCCAAAACCTCCTGATCGGCGCGCAAGTTGTGCCAGCCATCAGCCTGCAAAACGAAGAAATCTGTCAAAATTAAAGCCACGGTTTCGGCGTAGGAACCAAGCCGTAACCTACGAATAACCGAGTCGGTTTCTTTTGGGATAGGCTGCTCTGTGTCGTAGTAGTAATCGAGCAGGCGGCGATAGACAGCTTCTTCTTCCAGCGACAGGTGCCTGGTATGCAGTGCGAAGTCGGCAATGTGGAACTGGTAGTAGTTCATTCGGCGACACCCCCACACGGACACCGACAAGCCCCGGCAATGCCGCCAGTGCCATCGCAGACAATGCAGGTGGGATCACCAGTCTCAATCCATTTGTGCCCGCACAGTCCTGTAGGCTGGCCACTCATGGCCATCGCCGCTGCTGCGTGCTCGGTCAGTCTTGCCGGGGCCAGGCTTCGCAGAATCGGATCTGCCAGCAGGTCGTCAATGTCTGAAATCGGGGTCATGCGGCACCGCCTGATAGGGTAAAACCCTGAGATGTGTAACGGCGGCAGGCCAAAAAAAAAGGGGTCATGCTGTCACCCTCCCGAGCTGCCTTGTTTTTTGTTTTGGAACTTCCCACCTGATAAACCCCCTCTTTTGTGACTCTGTTCACTCGCCGTCAATTTTTATCTGTGTGCGAAACCGTACAGACTGGCCTATGCGTAAAGGAGCTTTATGCAGCCTTGCTACGCTTGGGTTTAGCTGGTGCCCGTTCTTCGCAAAGTTGGACAAGGGCGGTTCCAAGGGCGAACCCAGGGTTGGCGATCTCGCCAGTGCCGATGCGGTACACGGTGGGTTGGGTGGTCTGATGGCCGGATTCGGTTACGAGCCTGGCGATTGCGGTATGGTTTATGCCCGCTTGCACAAGGCGGGAAACGGCTTGTTGGGGGGTCATGTTGTCTGCTCCGTGTTGTTATGGGGCGGACTTTATACGCTCGCGCATTTTTTTACAATACCCGCACGCATGGATAATTTTATATAATTGGCTTATATGAAAAGAACATTCACACAGACACTAAATCTGCTCTGCAATGCAGCCTTGGAATTCCAGAAACGCGACGGTCGGCCAAACGTCCTGCGCCTGGCTGAGGCTATGGGAATGAACCAGTCAACGCTAAAACGCATGCTGGACAAGGACTACAAGGAAGATCCAAAGGGGGATAGTGTGGAAAAGATAATCAAGTTTTTTGGGATCACGCGGGATCAGTTGGTCGGGGCGACACCAATCCCTTGGCTTGACGTAACAGACGGTAACAGACATATTCCGCAATCGGTATCAGGGCCGGTGCAGATTTTAGGATGGATTCCATTGATAACTTACGCTCAAGCGGGAAAATCAAAAACCGAGAGCTTTACACGCGATTTTACGGCAATAGACAGGGTTAGACCTACTACGGCTGACTGCTCAAAATCCACTTTTGCTCTCAAAGTAGAGGGCGATTCCATGACTCTACCGGACGGGGTGCGCGGCCATAGCTTTCCGCACGGGATCATTATTTATGTTGATCCAGAAAGCGCCCCACAGCCGGATCACTATGTTGTCGCACGCTCAATAAGTGATAACGCGGTAAATTTTCGACGCATGATTCTTGATGAAGGCCGGCCAGTTCTGGTGGCGCTGAATCCAGACAAACACGCATACCCTACAATCCGCGAGAGCTTCGAGATTATAGGCCGCGTGATTGATGCAACCTGGGGCGGGCTGTAAACACCTACCACGGGCACAGCCAGCCCAGCGGATAAGACTCTAAATCCTGCCTGTTACAAAACCACCCATCACCCTCCGAAAAGTGCGCATATAAATATTTATGCACTTGCGAATTAAAATCTATTGACAAGATAATGCGCGAGCGTATTAAATCCCCTCACACCAAACGAGGGCCAGACAATGAAATTCAACCCATCCCAAATTTTGCGCAGCCTAATTGAACTCCGGACGCCTTTCGAGGTAGCCGCCATGAAGCCTGAAAACTTCGGCCAGTGGCTTCGTGCTGCATGGATAGTCTGCACGCTCAAGCTCAACGGCGACGAATGGAAGGCCAGTGATGAAACCCTGATGGAGGGATTCCGCTGGCTGGTGGCGCAGCACGCAGGCTCCACGGACGAGCTGTACGACTTCGTGGTGACCGAGATCCTGGGCGAGGGCTACGCAGTCCTGCCCATCATTGATCTTGTCCGCCTGCTCGCTGGCATTGGTGCGCCCACCATCGCGCTTGACTACATGCGCAAGCGGATTGACGAAAACCATACCGATGATTTTGCAGACTGGCAGGAAGAAGTTGCTGCCGACAACGCCGCCTACATGGAGCGCAAGCGGCTGGAGAATGCGGCGTGATTGAGTCAGACAACGAAATTGCCCGCAGGATCGCTGCCCAGCGTCAGGCCAGATCACAGAGCATGACCCAATGGGAGTGCAAACAAATCAACCGCCAACTGCGCATAGAGCAGCAGGTAGAGAAAACCGGAACCGAGGAGAGCCAAGCATGAACGCAATCACCATTTTTCATCCAGGCATTGTGCAGCGCAGCGATTGGCGCAAGGGATTCATGACGGCCATTGAGCAACGCCTACAACTGGAGGCACCGCCATCAATGACTGAAGCCGAAATCGCGCGCCGCTGTGCCGAGTCTCAGCCGTTCGGCAAGGGCTACCGTGAGGGCATGCTGTGCGCCCTGGCTTGCAGCCACTCGCAACCAGATTATCAACAGCAGGATCAGCACACCATTGCCGCATGGATCGCTGGAGCCGCCTGTCTGGTAGCTACCGGCATCCTGTACGCAACGTCAATTTAATGCCCGGAAGGGCTGGGGAAAGAGCATGAGCAGCTACGAAGACGCACAAAATCAAACACCGGCAATCTATGAAACGCGCACTGCTGCGCTGGCGCTAGACCCGGAAAGCATCAACAGCATGATGAGTCTGGCTGAAAAAATGTCAGCCAGCAAAGTCACTATTCCAGACCACCTGAAGAACTCTGCCGACTGTCTCGCTGTAGTCATGCAGGCCGCGCAGTGGGGAATGAATCCATTTGCGGTGGCTCAGAAAACCCACATTGTCAGCGGCAAACTGGGGTATGAAGCGCAGCTTGTCAATGCTGTGGTAATGGCCAGCGGCGCCATCAAAGGCCGTTTCCATTACGAATACCGTGGAGATGGAGACAAGTTGGAGTGTCGTGTTGGTGCTGTGCCTCGCGGCGAAATTGAAGTTGTGTGGGGTGAATGGTTGATGCTGGCTAACGTCACAACTCGAAACTCACCATTGTGGAAGACCAACCCCAAACAGCAGCTTGGCTATCTGCAAGTGAAGAACTGGTGCCGCCTGTTTGCGCCTGGCGCAATCCTGGGCGTCTACACCCCGGACGAGCTGGAGCCAGCAACAGCAACGCCGCGTATCACGCCACGCGACAGCGACCTCCTGCCAGAATACCCAACCGATCAGTTTGAGAAGAACTTGCCCGCGTACCTCAAAGCTATCGAAGCTGGCAAAAAGACTGCCGACCAGATCATCAGCACGATCAGCAGCAAATACACCGTGACACAAGATCAGCAAAACACACTGCGAGAAATCGCGCCCATTCAGCCGGGTTCAGATCTGGCTACCCAGTCCCAAGGAGCAGCAGCATGAGCATGATTCAGATCGACTTCAAGCAAGGCAGTGAAGAATGGCTGGATAACCGCCTGCGCGCCTTCAACGCAAGCGAAGCCCCTGTAATGATGGGCTGCCACCCGAACATGACCCGCGACGAATTGCTGGAAGCCAAAGCTACCTGCAACCCAAAGACGTTCAGCGAGTTTGTGCAGAAGCGCATATTTGCCAAGGGTCACAAAACAGAAGCTGATGCCCGGCCAATTCTTGAAGCGGTGCTGGGTGAAGAACTGTATCCGATCAGCGGGAAAAATGGTTTGTACCAGGCCAGCTTCGACGGCCTGACACTGATGCAAGACACCGGCTTTGAGCACAAGCAACTTAATGCCGAACTGACCTATCAGGTCGCTTCCGGCAAACCGCCCGCCTATATCTTTTGGCAGCTGGAGCATCAGCTGTTGGTGTGTCCGGACTTGGAGAAAATAATTCTCGTAGTCAGTGATGGCACCGCCGACAACTGGACGCAGATGGATTACACCGCCGTGCCTGGCCGCCGCGAGCAGCTGATTACTGGCTGGGAACAGTTCGGCAAGGACGTGGCAATATTCAAGGCACCAATCAAGACCGTGGAGCCTGTTGGCACACGCCCCGACTCACTGCCCACCCTGTTCGTGGAAGTGGCTGGTCAGCTGGTGACGAAAAGCAATCTGGCCGAGTTCCGTGCCGGTGCGGAAATGATGATTAGTAGCATAAAGACAGACCTTCAAACGGATGAAGATTTTGCCGATGCAGACCAGGCTATCAAGTACTTGGCCGATGCTGAGAGCAGGATTGACACAGCCATCGAGCAGGCAATGTCCCGTACCGGCCCACTGGAGGAGTTGGTGCGCACGCTGAAGGACGTACAGCAGAACTTGCTACGCACTACCCGCCTTGGCCTCAACAAGCAGGTTGAAGCGCAGAAGGTCAATCGCCGCAACCAGATCGTGGCAGATGCCGAATCCGCGTTCGCCAAATTCCTTGCTTCCGTCAATGCCGAGTTCACGCCAGTCAGTATCGGCACAGTTCGTCCTGACTTTTACCTTGCCATCAAAGGCAAGCGCAGCTTCCTTGCCATGATCAGCGCCTGCAATGACTTGATCGCGCAGAGCAAGATTCAAGTCAATGAGATTTCAGCCAAGGTTCGCTCGAATCTCTGTCAGCTTGCCAAGCACGCAGACCACGACTTCCTGTTCTCCAACAAACAAGTGCTGGCCTTCATGGAGCCTGACCACTTGCAACTGACTGTTCAGAACAAGATCAGCGAGTACCGCCAGCAGCAAGAAGCAACCGAAGCTGCTCGCGTTCAAGGCCACAAGAACGCCATTGTTGGCATTGAGGCGGCAGGAGAGTTTCTGGAAAGCGTGCCATATTCCGCGCTGGTGTCAGCCCGTAAGCGTATCGACAGCATCGACACCGGCAAGTTGCAGGAGTTCGCTATCAAGGGTGAGCAGGTCAAGGCTGCTGCGCTGGAAAATCTGGATGCCCGCATTAGAGAAATTGATGAAGCTGCAAAGCAGATGAACGCGGCAGCAGATCGCGCACGGATCGAGCAGCCGCAACAGAGGACAGAAACCAAACCCGATGTTGAGCCTGTCATTCATACCACCGAGAAGCCAGCGGCCAATCTGAAGGCGGTGCCAAAAGCCCGCCCAAGCGACCGTGAAATTGTCGATGCCCTGGCCGCGCACTTCCGCGTTCATGATTCAGTAGTGTTGGGATGGCTCCTGGAATTCAATCATGAAATTGCCGGCCATAACCTGGCTTCTGGATTCTGAGGACTGACCATGAAAACCAGCAGCATAGCCAGTCCAACCCCACTCCAGTTCCAGTGCCCAAAATGTTCCGGAAAGAAATCGTACAACGCCGCGCAGTGTGTTGATTGCCGCGCAAAGGAGCAGTCAACACGAATGAAGGGTCGCAGCAAGGGCAGGCCAGCATTGGCTGCAATCGGTGCGCAGATCAATTGCACAAGCTGCAAAATTGAGCATCCAAAGCGGGCGAACACGAACAAATGCGAACCCTGCATCAAGCGTGAGGCAAAAGAATCCATTGCCAAGTGCCTGGCTGAAAAGGCGGCAAAAGTTGCACGCAATCAGGGATGGGATCACAAAATGAGCGGCGATTTGCTGCGGGTTTCTTTAGTACAGAGGAGTGCGTGATATGAACAATCCATGGGACACAATTCGGGAAGCGATAGAGCAGTCACGATCATTAGATAGGGCGGTGCAACACAGCGCCTATGCACTGGGTTCTGTGCTGAAAGGAAAACTTAGGTATTCCTCGCACAGTGATCTGGTAGCAATGAAAAAAGAGCTGGCCGACTACAACATGCACACCAGAGAATGGAAAACAAAATGAATAAATCAATGAGTAAAGAAGAAGCCGCCAAGGCGAGGCGCGAGGCTTTGTTGGAGGCTTTGGAGGCGTGCAGGAACGCGATGGTGTCGGTGGACAGTGTTCAGCCTTATTCCGTATATTGCACTGCCTGTTGTGACTGCGCCGAGGCCATCCAGAAACTAATCAAGGAGATACAACAATGAGCGTGACAACGATTTACAAATGCGACAGATGCCACGGTGAACAAGATACACCGGTGCAGTTTTGGAATGTTGGCGTGGTTGTGACGGCTTGGGCGGGCAGGGAATATAGAAAAGAATACCCAGACAAAACAATGGACGTATGCAGATCCTGCTGCGAGAACATGGGACTGGTAATGCGCCTACCCAAACATCCAGAACTGACACCACCTCCCACATTGGAAGACTTGATCCGCGAGATCGTGCAGCAGGAGATACAGCAGTGACACCAGAAACTAAAGAGATGCTTGAGAATGCGGCAAGGGCGGCAATTGCGGCAGGCTTGCCTGTCCAGTGGGATGACACATACGGCTGGATGCAGGGCATAGGGAGTATGTGGCGGCCTGATATTATTCAAGGGGACAGCGACAGGATGGGGATTGCGCTGGATATTGCTATACGAATCCAAACTGGACTATCCAAAGTACGCGCCGAACACCTGTACCTTCACGGCGGGCATTGGCATCGTTGGCGCGAGTATGTCGAGTACACAGAGGACCGATGCGCTGATGTTCGCCTTGCGCGGCTCATGGTGGCAGATCAAATCGGGCGGGCGATGAAATGATAAATAAATTACCGGATGACTCTATGCGTTTTGTGGCAATTAAAAAGTACAAAGACGGAGGTGAGGCAACGATGGAGCATTTCCACACCAAGGAGCAGTGCTTGGAATGGATCGGCAAACAACGCCAGCCGCAAACGAACGCTTGGGGGTGGTATGTCGGGGAATTCTGAAATGACAAACAAATTACCTGATGAAATCGAGAAGTGGCTTGAAGGAAGCCAACGCACTGTGAAAGATGTGGACGGCTTTCTTGTTGATGCCATATACGCGGAAGACCTGCGCGAGCTGCTGGCCAAGTATGTGCTGTGCGACAAAGTGCCAATGGCCTTCACTGTTGAAAAGTACGGTGATTGCTCATGCGATTACGCTGAGGATGATGGCGCAGGGAGTCGGGTGCTGACGATGACTGGATACAAAGTGCGCCCGCTGTATGCTGAGGCGTTCGAGGAGCAGGCGAACACCAGGGACACGAGCAACTAACATGGCCCTCGCCCGACACTCCAAGGCCAACCGGGAATTCTTTGCTCCCGGAAGCTGTCCAACAATCCACCAGTGGAAAGACTGGCTGGAGCGCGGAGTGGTGCGCGGCAAGGTCATCGACGGCAAACCTTTCATTGACATAAATCACTTTGCAGTCAACGACATACTGGCCGAGCCATCCAGGATTCAGGCCAGAGTAACCGGGCGCGATTTGCTTGCACCGCGCCTAGTGGGGTAACGTAATGCGCATGAGACCTAAAAAACCCCGATACCTCAACGGCACTTTGCTGGCTGATAACCTATACCCTGACCCCCGGAAACGTGCTGGCTACTATCAGTACAAACTCAAGGACGGCAGCAGCAAGGTGTTCGCTGCGGCCACCATCGAAGATGCAAACCTTGCAGCCGAAGAAGCCAACGCCATGCGCGACCAGTTGCCGGAAATTGTTGCCGGTGCTGCGCTGCGGCGTGATCAGCTTGCGTTCCATGTGACGCCTTATATTGAGTACATGGAGAAGATTAACCCGAAGTTGAAGATGCTCAAGCGCAACGGCAAGTCACAGTGGAAGAATGATCAGTACGCATTGCACCAGCTGGCGCGCGAGATAGAATTCTTGCAGCAGATCACATACGAATCACTGCGCACCTGGTGGGATGGTCTGACCTACTACCAGCAGCACGGTAGGCTTGCATCCATGCGCCGGTTCTTCAGTTGGCTGATGGGACAAGGGTTACTGCCGAAACTGAAATTTAACCCGTTCGCGCTGTCCTACGATCAGCCGCGCCTGCTGGTGAAAATGAAGATCGACAAGGTGCGGCCACCACTGACACAGATCGGGTATCGTAAGGTGCATCAAGCGGCCGGGGAACTTGGGTATGAGTGTTTGCAGATCGCGATGGGTATCAGCCTCTACACCACACTGCGCGAAGGCGATGTCGTGCATCTGAAATTCAAGGAACACATTGTCGAGAACGTGCTGCGTGTAGTGATCGGCAAGTCGGAGCAACAGCGCGGGTCTGCAAAGGCGGCAAGGCTCAGTTGGGATCTGGAGAAGCACCCCACTTTGAAGAAGCTGATCAACCGCGCGCGTGAACTGGCGCTGATCAACAAGGGGTCGCCGTTCGTGATCAGCCACACACCAATGCGCCGGGTATGGAATGAGAGGAAGGAGCACATCTGCCAAGTGACCGAGGAGAGAGTCGCCCGGATGTTTGCTGATGCGCGCACCAAGGCTGGGGTGCCTGGCGTGGTATTCCATGAGGTGCGAGGGCTTTCATCGACACTGTACAAGATTGCCGGGTATACCGAGGTGGAGATCCAGAACCTCATGGCGCATGAATCAGTGGATACAACGCTGGGTTATATGGACGCGGATTCCCTTCCCTACGAGGAAGTGACGATGCGGTTGGATGTGGAAAGGTAGTTTTTCTGTAGACTTTTTCTTCAGTTCTTCTTCACCTTGCAAGTTTCTGTTTTATCGAATTTGCAAGGTGTTGAATATCAAAAGAAAATTGGTCGGAGTGGCGGGATTTGAACCCACGACCACTTGCCCCCCAGTCATGCTTGCAGAAAAACCTATGGGGTTGATTTTCAACAAATTACAGGGTTTTAGCAATAAGCCAGTTTTAGAAGCCCAATTTATACAGTGCGATGCGTTCGCGCCTGCTGGCGGGATAGCGTGGCTAGAACTGCACATCCACAATTTCAATCATTGTCACAAGCACTCCGAACTGAATCAGGCTGTCCGGGCTGCGCGGCCGTGGGTCTTTGCCCAGGTTGTCAATGAACCAGATCGTCAGATCATCCCGGACCACCATCGTGAAGGCGTGCCCGAATGCGCCGCCACTGTGATGTATCACGGCACCGACCGTACCGATGGCTGCATCTGTAGGCCCAAGGCTTGTGAGCCAGCCATAGTCCAGCGCCACGGCGTTGTCACAGTCCTGTGTAGGAGTCGAGCCGTTGAAGTTGTAGCCGATGCTCGGACGGTTGGCCGCGATCCAGTCGATTGCCGATTGTGGCAGCAGGCTGTACTCAAGGTCGCTGTGTCCCCGGTGGAAGTCCGGGTGCTTGCGTACTCGCTGTGACTCTGCAAACAGTCGGTGGATCAGGCCGTCAATATCCATCGGGCGAGGCGGTACGGGCTGGCCTGCCCATTGGCCCACGTTGGAGTTGTACAGGATCTTGGTCGGCCACGTCATATCGAAGCTCGGCACGGGGCGGATCATCTCAGCCAGTACCCTGTGGTTTGGCACGTTGGCATGGATGGCTTGCACAGTGGCGTTGAGATGCTCAATCGTGGTGATGCCCAGCTTTGCCAGACCCGGCTCGATGTGGTGCTGGGTAGGCATGCCACGCAGCAGGATTGCAAAGCCCGGTGTGTTCTTCAGGTAGGCGAACGCTGCATCGAGGCCGTTCTGCGCGATCCAGTCAGAGATCAGCATTTGCCACCAATCCGTAAGCGGCCATTATGGAATTGGCGTCCACATTCAGTGCGATGATAAGCCGTTCGCCATCCCAAGCAGGCGGCGCTTCGGCATCAAATTCCGTAATGACCAGCGCGCCGTCAAGCACACCCTGCGCCGCTGCCAAATCAATACCATCTGCTGCGTCCCACGCTGGCCGCTGTAGCGTAATGGCCTGACCTGCTGCCAATGCCTGCACCATGCCTGCAATGCCCGCCTTGACTGCTGGACTGATCCACGCATAGCCCTTGCCAGCCTTTGTGCGCGACGGTGTGCGGAAACTTGGTGGCTCAATCGTGCCGGACTCGCCAAACAATTGTGCGAGGGCGTTGGCACCATCGAAGATGGATTCGGGCGCAATGATCGTGAGGGAGTTGTTGTAGAGAGTCATTACAAGTATTTCCGATAGGTGCTATTTAGGTTGGACATAAGTTGCGTCATTTCGGCATCAGAGTAAGCGCGGTCGATCGTGGAGGCGGCGTTGTAGCCAAGTCGTGGCGACGTTCCTGCTGCTCTGGCGTTAAGTGTTATATTTACCGCCTCCTCCGCAGCCGCGCCTACCGTAACCGACTGCGCGGCCTTCTTGTCAAAGTACCATTTTAGTGATGTACCATCCCAACGCAGTGCCCAAACATGTACTGGTCCGTCAGAGAAACTATCCGCGGGGAATTCTGTATAAGTTCCTCTAATCCAGAAATATGCGTAACTTGTTGTTCCCCCAGCAGCAACAAACAATGTCCTACTCGTAGTAGTTTCTCCCGCCTTGGATACTAATGTGCCAGCAGATACGCCTTGGGCAAAAGAGACCCCCCACACCGTCCAACTCTGCCCAACATCCGCAAACAAACTCGCTGTGCCAAAGGTGCCAGTCGAGGCCGTCAGCCATTGCGAGCCGTTGAAGTAGGGCAGGTAGAGGCTGGGGTAGCCGGATTCGGTGATATTGTCGGCTGATGCTACGTTCTGCACAGCTGATGCCGCCGTTGCCAACTCCATCTGAGGCACGGCAACATATATTGTGATGTCGATGGCCACACCAGAGGAGAAACTGATTAGCAGTCCGCCTTGCACTTTTGCAACAGTCCCGCCGCCAGATAGCGTTGCGGAATATGTTGCCCTTGCAGCGGCGGTTACGTTCCTAAGATCAAATACTGAGTTATTCTGCGCAACGAATCCACCTGCTGATGTGCGCTCGGTTAGACACAGACCAATCGACGTGATATTGGTTGAAGCTCCTGCTGCGCGATACACATAGGCCGAATTTGTCCACGCCTGCGCAGTCAGTGCATCTATTGCTGTGGTCGTGCTCCAATTAAGTTGCACGCTTGTGGTGCTAGTCGTGCCGTTAAGTCGATAGCCGATGTACGTCAAGCCGTCGATCACGGTGGGGCCAGAAATAGTTTGAGTGAGCGTACCAAGTCCGCCGCCTCCGACACTCCATCCAGGCGGCAGTGTGCCGGGAGCGCCAGCAACAGCCCCCACCATCATGTTATTACTAAGCCGATTCCTAATCCCCACATCCGGGAATCTGCCCAGCGTGCCGCGTAAGCCGCTGGTGGATTGCGACCAATCGAAGCTGCCCGCCATGCGTGCAATTCGGCCTATGGGATCGCCGGGGGAGGCGGCGAGTGTGCTGGTGTTGTAGACCTGGCAGGCGTCTTCGTACTGGGGTGAGACATCGCTAGAGTGGCCAGATTCACCAGATTGAAACATCTGCCACGGCCTGAAATTGGTGCGCCATGCTTTGTGGACGCCGATTTTATGAACAGTTCTCAAGTTGATTCCTTATGTAAAGGTGAACTCATTTTTGATGTAGCCGGCGGCCCCGGTGACAGTATCGGCTACAGCTACCCAAAACAGCCCCACTTCCGACTCGTCGGTTTCGATGGTTATTTCTGTGGCCGAAATAAAAGTGAAGCCAAGCGTTCCCGTGATAATGGCCCCGGCATCTGTAATGCTGATAAACGTCACTTCGCAATCGGCGGTAAAGCCTGCGCCGGTAATTGTTATAGTGTCGCCACCAGCGGCGGACGCGGTGTTAGGGCTGGCGGATGCAACGGTGACATTATTGATTGCCTGGTATGTGAATCCGCCCGCAATCGTAGCGTCATAAGCCCCGTCAATGACAACCACGTCAACAGCACCGACTCCGGCAGGCGCGATACACTCGATTTGATCAGTGCTCAAAACATTTACCGATGTAGCCGAAACTCCGTCGAATTCGACAGTTGCAGCGGGGCTGAATGAATTGCCAAAAATAATAACTTGCGCGCCGCCAGAATCATCGCCACCAGATCCAAAAAGACTACTGATAGCCATATCAGCAACAAGGATTCCCTCTGCCTGAAATGAAAGTCTTGTCTGGCCAAACGAGCTGACGACTTTAAGGGAGAATCCATAACTCCCAGCGGACGCAGACGGGATGTAATAGGTGCTGCCGGTGTAAACAAAAGCCTCACCCGCCACGTCCCACCACTGAACGCTACTGCTTATATCTCCAGAGCCATCAAACGCAGATGCAACTAAAGTAATATTGGTTCCGACTTTGTATGATTTCCCAGTTCCGGATACGATCTGAACAGATACGGGATATTTTGGGACGATGTAAATGTCTTCATTCGCCGTCCATCCGTAATAGCTTGCGCCGCAAGACCCGGACGCATAGGCGATCCATAAATTGTTTTCAGTGCCGTAAGACCCATCTTGCTTGTGCAGCCCCCCGACAGTAAATAACCCCTCCGCGTCGCACCATGTGCTGTAGCCTGTGAATATGTTGCTATCGTAGAAAGAGGCTCTCGCCGGGAAATTCACAGTCTTGCCGGAAGTTGCGCCAACCAAGCAAAACCCAGGGGAGTCGTTGAAGAAATCAAACCTGATGCCAGCCGGGTTATTTGTGAGGCTGTTGCTATATCCGGAAAGCTCCAGTGCATCAACGAATCCAGAAAGCCTAATGGAGCAGTAATTTGCAGATGCCGCCCCGCAAATATATGCGCCTCCTCTTTGCCCGCCTCCGGTAAAATCATACTCATTGCGATCCGATGTCGCCGTAATTGCGAGCGATGATGATGCCTCGTTGTCAAACTGCCCAGCATCACTAACAACGATGATATACAGAATCGACATCATCGAATCGAACGCGGATGAGTCGGCAGTGAAGACGATAGTTGTGTCTGACCACGAGGTTACAGCCTGAGACACCGCACCCACATCAACAACGGGAGACTCGGAAAGATAGATAAGCCCAATGCCCTGCGTTGCTCCAAAGTTTTCGCCAGTAACGGTATAGGTTTCAGTATCAAAAATAAGAGGTGGCGCTGTGAAAATCTCAAGGGTTTTGAACACGTTTGCCTTAAACACACCGAGCGGTGAGCGTATCCGCGAACCATTCAATGATTGTAAAAAAACAGACCGATAACCCATTTACTTTTTTCGACTCCGTGCCACTTGCATTCCGAAAGGTGCAGGGTATGCGAGAAATCGCATTCTTGCCGTTTGTGATCTTGGATCTTCATCGCCTAGTCTTGCTGCACTTGCGGCAATGACTGAGGACAGGCCGGTGATTGCACCTGATGTTGCGTGAATTCGGATGCAGGCCGCAGTGCCGACAATGGCAGAACCTTGGCCAGCCAGAGCGCCAGAGGCCGCATGGATTGCCACACGCAAGGCCGATCCAGCCAAAGCCGAGCCACTGCCAGCCATAGCGCCTGATGTGGCGTGCACGGTAATGTGCACAGCCGTGCCAGCAACGGATGATCCAGGCCCAACTATGCCGCCACTGGACGGATGTGTTACCGCGCTGGATACAGTCTCGGCAGGTAATACTGTGGTATCTGTGCCGTCATTCGGTGCCGCCCGCTTGAGGCTTGGCGCGTAGAGCCTGCCGCCGCCAACGGTAAACCGGATTGGCCCCATGTCGGTTACTCAGCAACTATGTCAATTTGGCCGCTGTACAAGGTGAGCGTCGTCGCCGGCTTCGGCATCTCAAGGAATGCAAGGCAGGCGTTGTCATAAATTTTGGTCAGGTTGAACGCTGTGTTGATGCCGTCCACGATGCAAACCATGTTAGCAACAGGCACAGGGAAAAAAGCGATGGGGTGCGCGATCACGAACGTAATGGTTCCTGTTGCCACAAGCGCGGAGCATTGCATGCGGGTCAGGGCTTTGACGCCAACGTCACCGGCAGCGAGCGGCATAAACCAACTTCCTGCGACGAGATCAATACCACCCACAGTGCAGGATGAAACGCCGGCAATTGTCGGGAACTCCCGAACAGTAGTTCCGTCCTGGCCTGTGTAGCGGCAAACCGTCCAGTTGTGCGCAGTCGCGGGCAAGACAGTTGTGGGATTCATCGGAAAGACGAAGTTGCCGCCGATGTAGTCGTCAGTGTTTGCAGTTTGATTCTGATATCGGGTCGGGACTCCGGTCGGATCTTCCGTTGCTGTGCTGTTCATGGTTTTGGCGACGCTGAAAAGGCGGTCGTACAGCAGCAGCGAGTTTGCAACCACCGAGCCGGTCACATAGCCTGCAACGAAATGCGCGGTATTTGTGTTGGCCGGGTTCTTGAACCCAAGCGCCCCGGTGTTGGCCGAAGTGTGAGCCGTACCACCCGGAGATGCTGCGCCTGCTGCACCTGCTGCGGGAAAACCTGCCCCAATCCATAAATCCTCGCCGTTGCCGATGGCGTTGGACGCCGTGCCGGTTTTTTGGAAATTGAGGGATTGTTTCTTGCCGCCCGTAGCCGCCGCAATGATCTCAGACAGAGATGCAAACGCGCCGTTCTGCCTCATGAATCGGGGATGGTTTACACGGTTTCGCTGCTTGGCCTGCTCTGCCCGCTGCATACGCATGAGCGTGTCGTGGCCGCGATCAAAAGCAGAACCGAATTCGCCCGCCTCGATCTTGCCACGGAAGCCGCCGCCCGGCATGGCGTAGACTTCGCCGGGGACACCATGAACCGGGATCGGCCAGTAAAAGCCACTCATTTGATTTGACAGGCGTTCGACTTCTTCAGCGCCAAGCCATCGTTCAAGTTGCCCTGAGTGAGTCATCATGCTGAAAGCGCCGTGTAGGTGATGGACGAACAGGAAACTGTGTCGCCAGATGCAACGGTCAATCCGTTGCTCATGTTGATATCAGAGCCAGAGGCGGCGACAGCGCAATGGATCACAACCGTACCGCCAGAGGTTTGCAGCGTTGCAGTTGCAACAGGCGATGCGTTGCCGGTGGCGTTCGTGTCTGAGGTGATGGCATTGGCGGTGGCTGTGCCTGTCACGGAATCCGCGAAGGCGTCCACCGAAAGCGGGAGCGTTGCGACTGCTGCGCCTGGCGCGCTAACAGTTCCCGTCAGGCGGAACACCAGAAGGCCGCTCGACCCGATCAGTGCCGTCACTGCGTCCGTTGCCGCATTCCGCGCTGCCGTTGTATGTGTTACTGCCATTGTCTGCTCCTATTGTCCCAACCAGTTCTACAGTTTCAGTCTGTCCGGTAGCTGCTCGGGTAATCTGTATGAAGAATCTAAGCTCTCCGGGACTGCCAGTCAGGTTCATGCCGACGCCTTGTAAATGACGGTGATGCGGCCTGTGGCGTCATTGTGCGGATCAACCACAAGTGATGTGCTGAAAACCACGCCTTCAAGCGAATACGTTGTGCCAATTGCCGAGCCTGACGGAATCACCAAAACTACGGTTGTCCCGTCTTTGATTTCGCAGTCATGCGCTGACATTGTGGTTGTGACGATCACACCGAGAAACCAAACCGTGGTTGCGCTCACGGTTGTGCTATCGACTGAAAGATCAACAGATGCGTACTGCCACTTAACCATGCTTCACCTATGCGTCCGGGTCATAGGCCCATGCTCGGCCCTGGTTCATTTCAAGATAAGTTACCGCCACAGGCGATCCGCCTTCAGTCACTACCCCAGTGCCGCCTTGCGGCATGGTGGCGTATATTTCGGAGCCTACGCGGTAACTTGGGGTTATGAATTGGGTTTCGGTATCAAACCCGCCAACAGCTTCGCGTTCATCATCTGAGGTGTACGTGTATGTCACTCCATTGATGGTTTCTGTGTCAAAAGGGGTTCGCCTCAATTCGTAAGGCTTTGCAATATAGACTGTTTCGAGAGCAGCGTTTTCGCATTGGAGGTAATCCCCAAACTGAGCGACAAAGGTCATTACATCAACGGATGAACCGCCGGACTTACCACGCGGCTGCTTTTGAGTCGGGGCATTGATCCCTGACAGACGATTGACCCCATCAACGATGCTATTGAGGTGGCGCTCGCTTAGAGCCGTCTGCCCCTTGCGGAACTTGTTTATCCTTTGGTCCGGAGTATTGCGCGGCATTTAACCAGCCCACGGCAAAGCAAGATCATTGAAATCATCTTCCTTGTAGATTTCCGGATAAACTACGCCGGTGACGGTCGAAATCACAACATCCTCGTGTGGCATATCTGTTTGCGGGTCGATATAGACAACAGTCGGAACCCAGGTACTTGGGCGGTATTGGAATCGGTAGGTCACAGTGTAGGTTTGCCCGCCGTCATTTGTCTCTGCATCAATCCCAAGGCAAAGCAAGGTTTGTGCTGCAAATAATCCTGCTCCAAGCGATAGAGAATTGATCTTTCCAGGGTAGGTTAACGCCTTGGTCAGTGGGTGCGCTGATTCGCGGCGAGTGAACACCATCACCATTTCAGGAACCTGAATATCAACCGAGCCAGTCTGATCTGGCTGGCCGGTGAGCGTGACAACGATCTGCGCGCCGACATTATCCACCTCTGTTTTTGATCCGGTGACAGAGGAGCCAATCTGAATGATGGCGTCGTCTGCGTCTTCACTTGGGTCAATTGATGTGTAATCAGGGCGGCGGTATTCGATGACTACGCGGATGGTAGCTGGGTCGCCTTCCTCGTGCGTGCATGTGCGACTAAGTGCATAGATTGGGACTAGCTCGATTCCGTCAAAATCCGGGTGGATATCGGCATACTGCGGTACGTCCTCATGCGACAGGACTTGCAGCTTGGTTTCCCCTGCGGTAGTGGTCGCAATAAATAGTCGGGTGGATGTATACCCGTCTGCGCTTTGAGATATGCTCGATCCTTCGACCAGTTCATCGGTCACGGTGATGGTCATACAACAATACCTCGCCGGCTGATGATTGACAGATAAGCATTCGTGGACTTCTGTTGTGCAACTATCTGCTGCTCGCCTCTTGTGATAGTTGCTGCTGCGCTTTGCGGGCCACCGATAAAGACGCGTTCAAGATCCACTTGGCGGAATTCGCTGGTCTTATTGGTCGCAGGCCCGCCAGTTGTGGGAGCTGCTGCACCGCCGATGGTGTCGGCAATCTCTGCCGCTTCAACCTTCAGCCTGTTAAAGTAGGACTCCACTTTTTTACCAGCTTGGCCCGTGGCAAAATCGCTCCATGCCTCACCAGCACTCTTTGCAGCCTCTTCTGCCTTCTCGAAAAATGAAGACGCAACTGCGTCAAGCGCGTTGGTTTCGATTCCGGCAATCAGAAAAGCGTTGGCGGTTGCAAGTCCATGCTCCATCACGTTACCGATGTACGACATCGTTTTCGTTACCACGCCAGCGGATGCCGTGACGCCTGACACAAACGAAAACCACATGCCTTTGATGAACTCAAAAGCGTTTGCAATCTTTCCAGCAGCAGCAAATATTTGATCAAGCGCGTTGACTACTACGCCTCCACTTGTGTTGCTGTTCTGTGCGAACTCCAGCATTCGATTTGAGGCAGCGATGATGTACGGCGACAAATCAATTGCAAACCGCATGCCAATGGCGCCGACAGCCTTACCGACTTTCGTCATGGAGTCGTTCGCCTCTTCAACCATTCGACCCTGCACATCGGTAAACGTGAGGCCCATATCCTTGGCCTGCTGCTGGGCAGCTTTGATTCCTTCCGCGCCCTGCTCAAACAGCGATCCCATCTGAAGGCCGGCCTTGCCAAAATTCTTGACGAGGAAGGCTGCGCGCTCTGAGGCGTTGCCAATTGCTTTGTACTGGTCAGCAATGACCAGTAGCCGCTCGTCCGTGGTCATGCCGGCCATGCTGCCTTCTGCCGACCCGTTCACGCGCAAAATGCCTGCCGCGAGTTTGTCCAGGTCTACGCCGGCAAGGTCTGCTGCGTGTTGATAGCCAACAAGCTGCTCAGTGGACAAGCCCAAGGTGCGAGACAGTTTCGATGTAGCATCAACCGCGTCCCCCTGCTGCTTGATCAGATGGACAAGCGCACCGAGGGCGATACCTGTGACGGCAGCGCCATAGCGGGCAATCGTGCCAACATGTCCAGCAACGTCACGCGAGAAGTTTTCAACCGTGCGCTTGGCTTTCTTAAAGCCTTTTTCAAAATTGCCGGTTTTGGCAGTCAACGAAACACCAAGGTTTGCGATAGTCGCCACTGGAAATCTCCGGGTTATTTTTTGCCGTACCGATCCTTCATCACAGCTTGAGCGGTAACAGGATCAATTTGCGTTGTGGGTTGTGATTTGCCGAAGTGCGGCATGAAGTCGTCAAGTTTGAATTGCCCTCCCCCTTTCTTCTTCGCACCCATCGCTTGCATGATCGCCAAGCAAATGTTCGCGGAACGTATGTCTTGACGTTCCTCACCGAAGGGGTGCAGGTTATAAAATGCCTGCCATTCGTAAAGCAGTGATGGATCAGCGCCGTCCAGCATCGCGTCTGGGTCGAAGTAGCCCAGTTCTTTGGCGAGCTTGAATTGAAATTGCCTTACTGGACGGCTTGAGAGTTTCCCTGGATGGTTGCCGCTTCTTCACCGAGTCCTGACACTTCAAGACCAACTTCGATAAATGCGCTCAGGAACTCGAAGGTAGCCTCCTCCTGTACCTGCTCGTGGTCGGTGTACAGCGCCTTGCCTTCAGCGTCACAGATGCAGCCGACAACAAGCCTTGCACCAAGTTCAGGCAGCAACTCACCGACAAGCGCAGCAAGGTTTGATTGCGCCTTCTCGGTCTTGATCTGCTCCAGCAAGCCAATCACGCGGCCAGAGTTCTTGCCGCCGTTCATCTTGCGAACGTGGAGCATTTCGCCCATGACTTCTCGTTCTACTATTTTCTGGCCTAAAGCCATAAATCCCCCTTGGGAGTATCAATTAAACCGGGTCGTATTCCGGGCCGGTCACGCCATCAAACTGGAAAACAAAGGTTCCCTTCATCACATCTTCAAGCGGGATTTCTCCAGATGAAGACACGAAGAACCCGGAGCCAACAAGCTCGTGCGTGTCCGGGAAAGTCACGGTTGCGGTTGCAGCCGTGTTCAGGGGTGGTGGGTTGGCAGCATCAAAGAAAATTTCAGCAGTGAATGCGGGCGGTTCAATCAGAGAGCCTGGGATCTTCTTGCGGTAGCCGGTCGAAGCCAGTGTGGTCACATCAAGAACAGCCACTTCCTCGCCATCAATAGAAAAACTGACAACCTCGCCGTCATAAACGCCGATACCGAAATCAATCAAACAGCCTGTGCCTACGCCAATAGCCATAATTACCCCTTATGCCCAAGTCGGGCCGGTCATGCCGTCGAATTGAAAGACATAAGTCGCCGTCATCTTGTCCTCCAGCGGGATTTCCATACTGCGGGAAATGAAGAATCCCGTGCCTGAAAGAGTGTTCGCGCCCTTGGTGACGGTGGCAGTTGCGGCCACGTTGATTGGGGGCGGTGCGGCGGGGTCGAATTGCAGTTCGACAGTAGCCTGGGGCGGTTCAATCAGAGAGCCTTTGATCTTCTCGCGATATCCAGTGGTGGACAGGGTAGAAACATCAATAACAGGGACTTCCTCGCCATCAATGCTGATGCTCAACGTAGAGCCTGAATAAGTGCTGCCAGAGGCAAACGTGATGGTTGCGCCTGTACCTACGCCAATAGCCATAATTGAAACTCCAGAAACGAAAAAGCCCGCACAATGGCGGGCCGGGATGAAAGGGGACTGCTGTTTACTTCAGGGCTTCGCGCTCGATGCCTTTGCCGATATCGTCGCCAATGTCTTTAAAAGATTTCTCTTTGTGTTCGTCGATTGCAGGCCGGATGAATGGCTTTGCTTCTGCGCCAACGTGTCCGAACTCTACAGCGTAGGGGTAATATGCCGGATCATCCGGAGCAATGCCCAAGGCTTCGCGGGTCGGGTTTTCAACACCAAGGCGAATGAAATTCTTACCGCTGCTGGCTGATTTTGTCTTGGCCGACTTGTAACCATTCAGCAGCATCCCGGAGTCGATCAAATCAAGGCGCACGATGTTGGCCACGATGCGCTTTTTGACTCTTGTTGATTCCTTGCGCAATGCGGCTCTGACGATCTTCTTCTGCGTCTTATCGACAACATTGCCGAGCTTCTTTTCAAGCTCTTTGTTACCGAATGCGCGGATATCAACGATGGGCATCAGCGCGTAAACCAAATCATATAATCAACGCTTGAGGTATCTGTAATTGCCTGCCGGTCTTCAATGTCCGGGCCTTCCGAATCTGGCAGGATGGCAAGAACAGTAAAGCCGTTCACGGTTGCACCTGTTGGCGTCAGGGCTGCGCGGATCAATGCCCATATGTCAGAACTGGAAACGCCGTGCTGTAGCGCCAGCGTGACCTGGATGCGCTGGGATACCATGTAAGACGAAGCGGCCATTGAAAGCGTGTTTTCCTGATCGCCTGAAATCTTCTTGACCGATATCGCCGGAAGCGTTGCGCCCTGCCGGATGTAACCGACCTTGATGCGGGAGGCCGGAACAGTCGCAGTCAGGGTGGCATTGTTTGCCAGCAGGTAACGAACTATCGCCGATCCGCTCACTGGTCAGTACTCACAAGATCAACCATAAATTCAACGCCTGCTTTGTCGCCAAGGATCGCTGGCCCAGAAATGATCTGGAAAACCTTCCGGGCTGGCCTGTTGACAATTATTCGCATTCCGCTGGTTACATCTGTGCAGTACCTCATGCGCAGACGGGTCGGCATTTGCGAGACCTCCACATTTTCCCGGACTGACTCCGAACGGCTCGGCAGAACGTCTTGCAGGCCGCACCAGCGAACGGCCAGCACAGTCCATGTATCAACGTCTGTTTGCAGCGTTGCCGATTCGGTAGTGACTTTGTACTCGATCCGGCAGCGGTCGTTCAGTGGGCCAATGTCAATAATCACACGCGACCCCATATTCGTTCAGGGTCGAGCAGGAACCCGGCATAGTCGGGCATGGCCTGGCGAACGCCTGGATGCAGTTCGGCAATTTTGAGCTTGATCCATGTCTTGATGCAGTCAGGCACAGCAGATGCCGCACCGTAACCGGCCACGAACCGCACAGAGATACTGTTTGTTTGGTCGCGCACAGAAGGCCACATAACGCCGTATGCGGGGCGAATCCTTGCTGGCTGGCTGACAGCATCAACAAGGTACTGATCTGCCGCCAGCGTTTGCGTGTCGCCGTTGCTGTCCACGTAGGTGATGGATGTCACCGACTGAAGCGGAGGAAGGCGGATTTCATGCCGGCCATCAATCAAAGTCCATGAATCAAAGTATGCGTCAAGGGTCTGGGTGATCAGGTAGCGGCGCAGATCCATCTCGGCCAGTTGGCGGGCCGCTTTGATGATCGCGGATATCTCCGGGTCACTGGTCGTGTTCGTGGTCGGCACGCCGGCACCAAGGGAGGCGTCTGCGATGTTGTCGGTGTATACCGTGGTGGTGTTGTCGGCAATGGTCGCCAGCAGCAGGTAGGCCGAGCCACCAGCAGCCGTGCGGTACAGTTTGCGCGAAGTCACCAATGCCCCGCCAATGGGGATCGCGGTCAGGGATATCTGCCCGTTCACACCGGCATCGGCAACCGTCACGGAAGATGAGATCGTCCCGCCCTCAGTCTCGCCCGCAGCCGTGACGAACGTCACACGGTAACGATGCGCACCGGCGTTTACATTGCCCGCAGCAGCAGGGGACGCAAGCGCAACCGTTGGCGCAGTCGGAGCCAATTCCTGATTCGACAGATCCAGGCGGCAGGCAACCATTGCCTCTGCGACCGTTACCGGCTCAGTGGCCGGGGCCGTGTAGATTACAATACTCACTCGAAGCTGTGCTCCAGTACGAAATCAAACTGGTTGATTACAGCGCCAGGCGTCCAGGCACCCTTGGCTTGAATCACGCCAATGAGGACGTTCTGATCCAGCGTATGGAATTCGATCATTGGACGTAGTGCCGGGATTGATGCTTGCCACGCGGTAACACCTGCGCTCAATGTTCCGGCTGGGTTGCGCCAATTTCCTGAACTGAAACTGAAGATTGCAACCAGGTCACGATAGGCGGCGGCAGTGATGTTCATGGCCGCATTGTCGGCAGGGTAGCTGGCGGCGGCAAACGGAATGGAAGTGTTTGGCCTGAACAGCAGCAGATCAAAATCAAGTGCTGCAATCACAAGATTACCGCTTGCAGGCGTTGCCACGCAGGTTGCACTGATCAGCAAGCCTCGCGGCAAGCCCATGTTGAACTGCAAAGGCGTAACTGATGCGCCAGTACCGCTATTGGCTATGGCATCGCCTGACGCATAAGCCGTGGCGTCTGCTGGCCTTGAAAATGTTGCAGTGCTACGCATTGCCGTTCTCCGGATTGTTTAGTTTCGATTTGTTGCGCAGTGGAATCTTTCCAGTTTGCTGCCCATCGGTGCTGAAAGCCTTGTTTTCAATGACTGGATCTGTGGTGATGCGCTCAAACCATGAGGGGTCGGCGGCAGCAATCAGGTATTCGCTGAGATCCGCTTCGGTGCCAGCATGGAATTGTTCGCAGAATCTTCCGTCCTGCGATCCCGGAAACGATTTGAGGATTTTGCAAAGCATTGCTTGACTCTCCCGCACGCAGAAAGCCGTGCGCGCTTATAGGTGAAATGGTAGATATTGCTGATCAATCTCGTTTGATGATGTGCTGTTGTGCAATTGGTGCGGAGTGGTCGTAAGCCTTTTCCACTTGCTCGGCGGTAGGGAGCGCGTCCCTTTCCACGAATTCCAGCTTTAATTTGCCGTCTTCTTGGATGTTGAAATTCACATCAACGGTGTCGTATCCGTAAAGCCTGTCCATTCTCGAATCGCATGAATCCATCAACGTGGTACTTTTCGGCATGTTGATCTTGATGCCGCGCGCGTGAGCCTGGCCAAGCCAGAATTCAACACAGGCCCGGCCTTTTTCGGCATGGTGGGTATTGGCATATGTGAAATCCATCCCGAACACGCTAATCTGCGTTGCGCCCACATGAATGGCCAGCGCAACGGCATAGGCTGCGGTGCTGTTGAAGTAGTCGTGGCCAAGATTGTTCAGCACGTCTTCAAGCGGAAATTCAACCAGGGCCGGGTAGTCTGGATGCGCCCGGCTTGTCACTACCGGAACGCTGCTATGCTTGATCCAATCGACCATAGCCGCAATGTTGGAATCAGGCGCGGCTTTGGCGCGCACTTCTTGAATCCTGATGTCGTCCATGTGGAACACAAGGTCGCACGCGAACACATCGCCCAGGGCGTTGATTGTCCAAGTCAGATCGCAGAACTTGTTACGCCCGCCCTGCCTTTTCGTAATATCAAGATACTGATCAACGCTTGGCCCAAGGCCAAGGATGGCGATGTGCTTTTCGGCTTGAGCGGAATTTTCGTTAACGGCTGGATCTGTTTGGTTGCTGTCTGAATTATTAATCATGTCTCTCTCACCAGAGTAAAAAGGATGCCGGTTACGGTTCCGGCGCTGGCGCGGTGAGTCACCAGCCGTATTCACATTACGGGTTGGTGGTCGGTGATTCGTAGGGGCTGTGGAGGACTGCCGCCACACCAACTACACCCACGGATGTAACGCCGGACTGGACTGCATCCACGGACACGTATCGCTTGTTGCCAACGTAACCAACGCGCTTGGTCACTTCTTTGGTCACAGCTGCCGTGCGCGGAGTTGCCGCAGGAAGGCTTGCCAAGGCTTCAGTGCCGAGCAGGTAGGTGTCAGCGACACTGGTCATGGTGCCAGTTACATCGCCTTCTTTTACCACCAGAGTAACGACTGTGCCGGTAGTGGTCACAGCGCCATAGGACGCCACGAACTCAACACCACCATAACCCTGACGGTCAACCACAAGGCCGGTCTTGGTGGCATTTGCGCCAATGGCCAGCGGAGAAATCACGGTCTTTGTACGCATGTTGTTGTGTAAATCTTTGATGCTCATATTTCTTCCTTGGCAGATGATTGCTGCCATCAATTGCGGGAATAAAAAAAGCCCCAATCAAGGGGCTTTAGTTTGTGCGGGTGTCGTGAAGCAAATTTGACTAGCTAGTCGCGAAGCGCATGAGTTTAATTGCCTCGAAATTCTTGATGCCTGCCCCAAACCTGCGGCGGAAATTGAACTTTGTGGAGCCTTTTGCGGTGATGTTGTCGCGGATCACAGTAGTACCGGCACGGTTCACGATCTGGTAGCCGCGTTTGAAGTTGCCGAATGCCAGGGAGTAGCTGCCAGCAGCAATTGCCGCGAAGTTGTCGTCGATTTCAACTGGATGGCCAAGGAATCGACCACCGAACGCAGCGGTCGGATCTGGTTGCCACAGGTAGTAAGCGCCTGAAGCGTCCTTGATTTGGCGCATGGTTGACAGGGTGGTGTCATTGGTCAGCCATACAGCACCGGGGCGGTACTGCGACTTCAGGGAGTGCTGCAATGCAATCACCTTGTCAGCAGGAGCGACTGAGGCGAACGCGGCAGATTTACCTGATGCGATGTAGCCCACGCTGCCCCACGCATAGGCGCTGTTGGCTACGTTGGTGTAGCCTGCGATACCGCGAGCCTTGCCAACGCCATTACCAGTGATGAATTCAGCACCGGCACCTTCCGCAAAGCCGATCGCCGCTTCGTCGGCAAGATCTGCTTCAAGGTTGATGAAAGAGTCTTCCAGCGTTTCGTTGTATACCCAAGGCTCCACTTCAGCAGTGAAGACTTCGATTTCAACCTTCTTGTAGGTCGGCTCGGTAGTCTCGCCACCTGTCTGGCCGTCAGCAACACGGCGCATTGCCATGCCGGACGCTTTGACCAGCTTCGACCATTTGGCCGTGCTAATGGTGGTAACGTCAGCCAAGCGATACATTGCACTGATGGTCGGCGCAACGCGGTCGATCATCATGTCCATTTCTGGGAGTACCGTATAGCCGCCATCGGGATCGCTGCCGGTGTTCATGGCTTTTGCCTGAATTTCAGACAAGCCATCATCGCGGCCTTTGCGCAGGAAGGTGTTGAACGCTTTTTTGTGTTCAAGCTGTTCCTGGGTCATTTCGGAATTGCCAGCGGCAGGGCGGTTCGCTTTCTTTTCAAAGTCGCGGAACGATTCCTGCTGCTTGTTCATGTCGGCGCTGATCAGATCCAGTTTTGCCCTCAATTCATCAACGGTTTTGCCGTCGGCTTTTGCCTTGATGATTTCGTCGTTGGTTTTCTGGAATTCGTGCCACGCTTTGCCCTGATCTTCGATCAGCTTTACGATTTCAGTCGTCATAATTTTACCTTTTAAGTGGGTTATTTCGGGATTTTTCGGCTTTTAAGTGCCTCAAGAACAGACTGCATTCCGTCATCGCCCGAATCACTCGGAGAAAGACTTTTGGCTTTGGAAATTAATGCCATCGCCTCACGCTCAGAACATCCACATACATCGCGTAGATGGCGCTCAAGTGAGCGAATATCGCTGATACCTTCAATGCTTTTTACGCCCTGAACTCTGGCTGCATCGTTGGCGGGAAAGGTGACAAGGGAAGTTTCCCAAAGATCCACCTTTTTCAATGTGGTAATGCCGGTTGCCTTGTCCCGGCTTTCATCCCTCGGAATGAATCCGATAGACAAGCCGCTGATGGCCTTCATCTTCAGTAGTTCGTGTGCCTCAGCGCCGCGCTGGGTCTTCAATGCAATCTGGCCTTCAACCTTCAGGCCGATGCTGTCTTCAACCATTGATGTGAACACGCCCAACGGCTCAGAGCTTCGATGCTGCCACAACAGAGCAGGCATAGTGCCCTTTGCTTTGTGGGCTGCGAGCGTGTCCAAAAATGCGCCAGGCGCGACGATTTCGCCGTAGGAGTCAACAACACCGAAAACCGAACCATAGCCGGTAAAGGTGCCATCTTCTGCTATGGCCTTAACTTCAAAAGCAAAGTCTCTTGTTCTAAGTGTCATGGTTTTGCCTCTTTCGGCGGTGCGCCAGCAATATTGGCTGGATGGTTGAGTTTGTCGGATTCTGGATCACTGTCTGGCGGCATATCGAGCAACGAACGGCCCTCATTTTGGGTAATCAATCTACCCGCAATATCGGCAAGGATCATAGCGTGCTTGTCTTTGAGCGATCCGCGCAGCAAGCCTTCGTCGATGAAGCTGGCGTACAAGCCGTTTTCGCGGTCTTCTTTGGTCAGCAGATTGGCGTCAATGGATTGCTCCAGTCGCATGTACCACGGCGAAAGGCAGTGAACGACGTGAGCAAGGAACATTTGTTCGGCGCTGGCGTAAGTCGTGTTCTTTGACTCAGCGCCCACCATGATTGGATTCACGCGGAACTCGCGACAGATTTCCTCTATCTGGAACCGGCGTGTCTCAAGAGTCTGAGCGTCAATCCCGGTCATCACTGTTGGAATCCACTTTGCAGCCCTATCAAGCACCATCGGCTTGCCATCATTTTTTGGGCCTGCCTGATTCGCTGCAATCCATTCAGCAAGATCGCTGTGCTGTTGCGGACTCAACTTGCCTTCGACGGAATATGTACCCGAACTGCGAACGCCGTTCCTTTGCAGATTGCCCTGCTGCTCCTCTGCGGCCATTGCAAGCCCAATGGATTCACGAGCCAGTTGCACAGCATCAAGGCCCATCCAGCTATTCCATGACGGGCCCTTCACATGCCAGATGGATTCAGCAGGAAAAATCTTTGTGTTCCCGTTGTCGGCGCGCACTTCATAGGTCAGCTCCCAGTTGCTTGCGCGCTTCGGGGTTACCGATCCAGGATCAAGCGGAACAAGTTCAAGAATGTCACCCCTGCTCGACCTGCTGATGAACGAGTAATGATTCCCGCACAGTACAGCGTGCATGGCGACGGTTTCGCGATACTCAAAACTAGTTTGCCAGTCGTTCGCCTTGTTCGCCAGAACATCGTAAAGCGGGTGACTGGTTTCTGGCGTCCTGAGCTTACCATCCTTACTTTTGCGCATGAGCTTAAGCGGAACCTGGGCAATGCCCTCGCCAATCACCCGAGTACATGCGAGCACGGTTGAAACTTTCATCGCGGTGTGAACAGTAACGGTCTTTCCAGACGAAGACGCAGCCCACCCGGTGGAATTTCTCAGCAACTCATAAAGCGAAGTGGATTTTTCACTCGACGCTCCAGAGTAAGCAGATGATAGAAACCCCATTATTTAGCCTGCGCCATTTTTACAGCCTGAATCAAAAGCAGCATCCCGCCAATCACATACCCGGAAGGCTGGAATATGAGCCAGGATCCATAGGAAACGCTCGATGCACCAACAATCAAAAGCAGGTCGGGTAAATATTTCATGCCGCTTCCCAAAATGATTTTCCGGATAACGACTCCGGGTTTAAGTTCATCACGCTTTGAGCATCAAAGATGGCCATTAATGGGTCTATCTTCGCGCTGCCTGATGCCTGTTTCGTAATTGATACCGCATTGCCCTGCTGGACAATCCGCGCATTACCTGCGCACCAGTTCATCATTTCTGATCCACTGTGACTGATCACGCCGCCAGCAAGATCGCGTTCAGTCCCCTTGATGGCGCTGTTCAGCTTCCATCCTTGGGATATGGCGACAATCTGATCCAGATTGATGCCGCGCGACTCCGTGACAAGTTCATCAACGATCTGACTGATGCCCGCAGCGTCCACACCGATACCCTGCTTTTCAGGCAGAAGACCGGCAGAATTTATGCGCTCGATAATGTCGGCCACGTTGGTAACATCATCGCCAGGCACATCAACGAACGTCAGGTCGCCAGCTTTGGCGAAGTCCCTGAGCCTTGAGGCAATGTCCTTGCGACGCTCAAGCACAATCTTGTGCGCCCACGCATGGCACCAGACCAGACGCTTACGGCTTCCGGATTCTCTGCCGATGACGGCCAGCCCCAGCAAGTCGTCAAGCCCGCCGCCGTCGATGCCGACAACAACAACCTCAGAACGAGCAATCAGGCTCTCAAGCGTCAAGGTCGGGTCAGAATTCTGCTGCCAGAAATCAGCACCGGCCCAGCGGTCGGAACGCAAGTTCATCCCGATTTCAACGTTCAGGTGCTTGGCCAGGAACTTTTGCAGCGTGCCGTCAGTTTTCGGCAGATTCTTGACAAGCTGATCTTGTAGCCATTCGCTGCTGACTGATCGGCCCAGGTTCGGGTTTGTAATGTAGAAGTTTGCCGGATCGAGGTAGGCTTTCGACTCAATCATGGCCTTTGGGAATTCATAGAGAACGCCCAGCGATTTCTTGTCTACGATTTTCCCGTCGCGTACATCGCGGTAATAGTTCAGCTTGTCCCTGAACACCCCTGCCGGCGGTTCGTCGCTTTGAGTGGTGAGGTAGATCACCCAGCCCTCGTCACGCGACACCTGCCCGCCTGTGGCCTCCATGAACATGGCCTCGGCCTGCGCCTTGGTGCCGAACAGCCAGTGTTCATCAATCAGCACCTTGCCAGACTTCTTACCCGATACCGTGTCAGTGTCAGCCGCCACCACTTTGAGTGACGATCTGGAAACGCGGTGAGTGATAGTCCTGATATGGTCTTGAACATGGAACAGTGCAGAAAGGTCTTCGTCAGACCTGATCATGCCGGCGGCAGGCTTGAAACTGTTGTCTGCCACCTCTTTGGTGGGTGCCAAGATCAGGTGTTCTTCATCTTCGCGCCAGCACATCAACACAGCGGTCAACATGATCCCGGCGGCAATGGTCGACTTGACGTTCTTCTTGCTGATCAGTAGATAGAACTCCCTGATCAATTGCTGCCCGGTGTCTTCGTCGTAAGCGCCAAAAATTGCGGCAACGAAATCGAATACCCACTGGTCGCTGCACTCGCCAAAGGTCGGCTTGCCCGGTAGATCGGACACCCGCAGGCTCTTGAAAATCTTAATAGCTCGCTCGGCTTCTTCTGGATAAATCGGTGCCGGGATGATCGACTGCCGATTGATAAGCCTCGATTCCCAGTCAATACAAGCGGTAGACCATTCCACCTATTTGACAGCCCGAAGGTGTGCCGGTGGCCTGGGTGCTGAATATTTGCTGGCCACGCCTTCCGCAGCGCCCTGTCTGGCTTCCTTCTTGCCGCCCTCACCCTTTTTCGCATGGGTGTATTGGATCGCGGCAACCGCAGCCCGAACTTGGTTGGCATTGGCATCAATTATGCCAAGTGCAATATCCTGTAACAGTTTGAGC
>Ga0208643_1000253_pt1 | contig 35944 bp, 53 predicted proteins | sample VirMetDEL_Nov_12_FD_184516 | JGI IMG/M metagenome (GOLD analysis project Ga0208643, IMG submission 184516) | Aqueous microbial communities from the Delaware River and Bay under freshwater to marine salinity gradient to study organic matter... | ecosystem: Environmental > Aquatic > Marine >...
TGTGGATTCCAAAAGACCCAAGTGGATTAACATTTGGAAATAATGGATATTGGCTTAAAATGGCGGCAGGAGCTATCGGTACAGATAGTTCAGGCAATGGTAATAACTTTACTGTGGCTAATATTGCAGAACATGATGTCATGCTAGACTCTCCAACCTTCAACTCTGATTCTAATGGTGGTAATTTTGCTACACTTGGTCCTTTATGGAAAACAGATTCTATAACTTATACAGAAGGCAATTTAGCATGGAGTGGTTCTGCAAATGAAAGAGGAATGATGTCTAATTGGGCTATTCCTATTGGAACTAAAGCATACTTTGAATACTATGCTTCTGCTTGGGCAGGAGGTACTGCTGATACACAAGTCATAGGTATTAATCAACCTATAGCAGATTTAATTGGTGGAGATAGAGGTGGTAAAACAACAGGATATGCTTACCAATCTGGTAATGGATACAAACAAATTCTTACTGCTAATAGTGCATATGGTTACTCATGGACTACTGGTGATGTTATAGGAGTAGCAGTAGATAGAGTTAATCATACTATAAATTTTTATGCAAATGGTGCTTGGCAAGGAACATTTTCTATATCTGCTACTATGGAATTATTTCCTTTTATTGGTAATGGTGGTGGTACAAATGTAGCAGGTGGTTATATTAACTTTGGACAAGATGGAACTTTTGCTGGAACAAAAACAGCAGGTGGAAATGCAGATGATACAGGTTATGGTAATTTTTTCTATGCTCCACCAACAGGCTTCTTAGCCATGTGTGCTGGCAACCTCCCAGTAGCAGATGCAATAGACCCTGCACAGACTGATGATGATTTTCCACAGAAATTGTTTAGTGCTACTATATGGACAGGTAATGGAAGTGGAAGAACAATATCATCTGGTTCTAAATCTGATGCTGTATGGATTAAAAGAAGAAATGGTGCAGCAGCATGGGCAATACAAGATTCAACAAGAGGAACTTCTGCTGCACTTGAATTTAATACTACTGCAACAGAAGATACAAATTTTACACAAGGAGTAACTGCTTTTGGTTCTTCTTCGTTTAATATAGGTACACATTCACAAGTTAATAATAGTAGTGATACTTATGTAGGTTACGCAATAGGAGCTAATGGTGGAACAACTAGCACAAATACACAAGGAGATATAGATTCTACAGTACAAGTTGATCCTAGTGGTGGATTTTCTATAGTAAAATATACTGGAACTTTATCTTCTAGTGGAGAGCAAACAATAGGACATGGTTTATCTAGAGCACCTTCAATGTTTATTACAAAATCTTTAGAAAAAACTGGTAATTGGTGGGTATTTTCAGATGGGCAAACAAGTTGGAATTATGGAATGAATTTACAAGGCACAGGAGCTTCTGTTGATAAATCTGGTAATGGCTCTATGTCTGCTCCTACTTCAACAGTCTTTAGTACAAATTATACAGATGGTATGAATGAAAATGGTAATGATTTAATTGCTTATTGTTTTGCAGATACTGAAGGGTTTATTAAATCAGGCTCATACGTTGGAAATGGAAGTGGAACTGATGGTTCATTTGTCTACACAGGATTTAAACCTGCATTTTTAATGGTGAAAAAAACAACTGCTAATAACTGGAGAGTACAAGATAATACTAGAGACCCATATAATCCTGCATACCACATGCTACTACCAAATAGTTCAGCAGCAGAAGAGGCTTATACAGATGGTACAGATTATAATGATTTTCTTTCTAATGGTTTTAAACTAGCTAGAGGTGGAGATACAGCAAATTGGAATGCAAGTGGTTCAACTTATGTATATTTAGCATTTGCAGAAAATCCATTTAAATACGCAACAGCAAGATAATTAACAAAGGAGAACAACAACATGTGGGCTTTACTAAATAACGCAGAAGATGCCATAGAGGAAATAATAAGTAATCCTAAATCTATGACTATTAATGGCATTACACACTCTCGACAAATATTTAAATGGACTACAGCCGAGTTAAAAGCAGTTGGTATAGTGCCAGTTACAACTACTGGAAGCCATTTAGATACTAATTATTATATAGAAGTAAATGAATCGTTTGCAATAGCTAGTGATAAAGCAAGTGTTGTGCAAACTATAGGTGTTAAAGCTGCTGATAAAGCATTAGCTGATGTTAATGAAGTAGATGAAGATGGTGATCCTCTTTTAGATGATGATGGTGTGCAAGTTGTTACATTAGGTTTAAAATCTAATGCAAAAAACAAAGCAACTACTTCTGCTAATGGGTATTTACAAGGTTTTGATTGGTTAATCCAACGTAAAGTTACAGCAAACACCGCAATACCAAGTGCTGTTACAACATATATGGCGGCAATTAGAACAGATCATGGCAATATTTGTACAGCTTTAGACGCAGCAGCAGACATGGATGCTTTTATAGCTCTTCATACAACAACATATAATGAAGATGGAACTGTTAATGTAATAGCTAAAACACAATCTTGGACTTCTGATGCTAATGTAAAAGCATATAGGAGATAATTGTGAAGATGTCTGCTAATCAAGTAAAAGCTAAACTTGATACTCATGAAGCTGTATGTGCAGAAAGATGGAAAGAAACTATTACCCGTATAAAACGCCTAGAAGCTGTCTTTATTGCTTTTAGTGGTACAAGTATGATAATGTTAGCTACAATAATAATAAAGCAAATTTAGGAGCTTGTTATGACAACTAATAGCGAAGCAAGACAAATAGCAATAAGAGCTGTTACATCAACTACAGCTTTGCATAATGAAGATTGGATAGCGTTGTTTAATACTCGTTCTATTACGGCTGGCACATTTAATGAAAGATTACTTAAATATATAAATGGCGAATTAACAACATCTTATACTGATGTTAATTTAGCAATACAAGCTTTTGCTACAGACCAAGATGATTACAATTTTTCTAGTATGGGGACGTTTACACCATGAGCCAGCAATCATTACGACAAGCAAGTTGCCGAACAGAATCAGGAACAACGGGTACTTATAATGAGGACTGGAATAAAGTTTTTGCAGATTCAGGCTTTACAACTGGAACTTTTTCAGAAAAGATGTTGGCATATACTAATGCACAAGGTAGTGCATGGGATAATGCAGAATGGGACGGAAACAACTGGGGGTCAGGACCATATACTAATGTGAATGAAGCAATGGCACAATTAGGCAGTCAAAATGGAACAGATGATCCTGGTAGTTTATGGTCGCAAATGGGCACATTTAGTGCAGAATAGGAGAATAACATGGACGCAATATTAAATTTAGTAAGTGGAGCACCTGCTTGGGTTTCTGCTGTAACAGCTTTAGTAACGGCTGCAACAGCAATCACAGCCCTAACACCTACAAAAACAGACGATAAAGCAATCTCTTTTATATTACGCATATTGAACTTAGTAGCTGGTAATATAGGTAAGAATACAAATAAAGACGACAAATAATGGGTTGGCTTTCTGCGTTAGGACCTATTGCTAAACTTGCTTCTAAAGTTTTTGGCTTTATGCTAATGCGGAAAGCAGTCCAAGCTGATGTAATGAAAGAACAACTAGATGATATTAGGGTCGCTGATGAAGTTAAGAAAAAAAATAATGCTATTTCTGCTTCTGCTAAGCGTAGCAAGTTGCGGAAGTATAGGAAGCGGAAATAAAGGGTATTGTATAATATCCAGTCCTATTAATCCAACAGATGCAGATATAGACGTTATATCTGACGAACTCGTTGACGATTTATTAATACATAATGAAATATACGAAAGGTTGTGTGATTAATGTATGAGTATAAAGCAAAATTAGTTAGAGTAATAGATGGAGATACGATAGATGTTGACATTGATCTCGGCTTTAAAGTGTTCTTGCAGAAAGAACGAGTGCGATTATTTGGCATTAACACGCCTGAAAGCCGAACAAGAAACTTGGAAGAAAAAAAGTTGGGTTTGGCTGCGAAGGCTAGGCTTAAAGAGTTGTTGCCAAAGACTTTTATTGTAAGAACAGAAAAAGATGATAAGGGCAAATTTGGTAGAATACTAGGTATTCCTCTTGTAGAAGGTAGGAATATATGCGATCAATTAGTTGAAGAAGGACATGCCAGAAGTTATTTTGGCTTTGGACCTAAAGAAGTATGGGTATAAAGGAGAACATAATGTCAGAAAGTTTTGGAAAATGGTTAACAAGATTGTTTGTAAGTCAACCTAAAGAAGATTTATCTAAATTAACAAAATTGCAATTAGAAGCAAAAGGCAGAGAAATTGGCATAGAACTTGATAGACGTTACAGTAAAGCTAAATTAGTTGAACAATTAGAAAAAGGTTTAGCAGAACATTATGGATAAACAATAAAGGAAAACATTATGAATCAACCTATTAGAAGTTTAGGTGCAATATATAAACCTATGATGAACACATCTGCAACGAACCCCTCTATGCAAACATCTTCAGCACCTAATGAACAACAAATGTTAGCACAAGCACTTAGAGGTAGTAGAGGTATGCCACAACAACAATTTTCAGAAGAAGAAAAAATGATAATAATGCAGATTATGCAACAACAAAACTTGAGTGAAGAACAAGCAATACAACAATATATGAGAATGAAAAGTGGATAAACAAAAACTAATAGATTTAATATCTGACCATGAAGGTGTTAAACTTAAAGTTTATGATGACGCTACAGGGCAAGAATTAAAAGCTGGAGATGTTTTAGTAGGACACCCTACAATAGGTATTGGTAGGAATATTGCTAAAGATGGATTAGGAATATCACAAGAAGAAGCAGAATTTATGCTTATGAATGATATAGAAAGAGTCAAAGAAGAAATCAAGAACTTTCCTATAGAACATTTAAACGAAGTAAGAACAGCTATAATTATAGATATGGCATTTAATATGGGTATTACACGATTTAATCCTGCTATATGGAAAAAAACTTTCCAAGCTATTGTTAATGAAGATTGGCAAAAAGCTACTACGGAAATGCTCGATAGTAATTGGGCTAGACAAACAAAAAGACGTAGTGCAAGATTATCACAAATGATGTTATTAGGAAAATGGATTGACTAATGGAAGCAAAGTTATGGGCAATATTAATTGTTGTTTTTTTCTTGTCTATGCTTTCATGGTGTAGTATAGCAAAAGCACAAAGTAATACTGTTTCAAGCACTAGCTCGACAGTAAGTGGTACAACTACAGTAGATAGAACTCCGTCTACAGCGTCTGCCCCTAGCGTTGTCATCAATAATCAAGATGTCTGTAGTTTTGCTGCTACTGGAGCAATTCAAACACAAATATTTGGTTTAGCTGGTGGTACAGCTATTAGAGATATGAATTGTGAACGTATGAAATTATCTACTAGATTGTTTAGAATGGGTATGAAAGTTGGTGCAGTTGCTATGTTGTGCCAAGACCCAAGAGTGTTTCAAGCAATGGAAATGGCAGGTACACCTTGCCCATTTATGGGAAAAATAGGGCTTGAAGCAGCAGAAGCATGGGCTGAAAACCCAGAGAAAAGACCTGACTATGAGCAATGGAAAAAAGATAATGTTGTAGATAAGGAGATAATAACAGATGAAGAAGCTACTGGTCTTGGTATTGGTGGTTTGTTGTTCTTGCTCCTACTCCTTTAATTCATGGAGTCAAATGCAAGATGAAGGAACTACAACTACAACTGTAATTGAAGAACAAGGTGATGTGCAAGAAATTACAGAAACTACTGTTACTATTGAAAATAAAACAACTGGTGATATATTAGATGGTGATACAGGTGTCGTAGCAACGAGATACGAAGGGGATATGGATCAAGATTGGGGTGGGATTGGTTCAGCTAGTATGGTTACTTGTCCTTCTCAAGTAGGAGGGACAGGTAAATGTGCTAAAGGAACGTCTAGTACACTAACTACTTTTCAACAAAACATAAACATATCCCAATTTCATATAGAAGATGGTGGTGCTTTAAACTGGAGTTTAGATGCTTGGCACTCACAAAACAATACAGAGTTATATTTTGAGCTTAAAGGGTATAATAATAATGTGTTGTTATGGACAGATAAAACGGATTTAGCGTCTGGCACTACAGATTACGCAGGTAACTATGATTATTCTGGTGGTTTAGATAAACTGTTTGTATCGGTAGGTGGCAAAAACAATTATTATTTTGATAATGTTCAGTTAGATGTGCAGTACAATGTTATTTCTACAGTTGTTACAACTTACTTACAGTATATAGAAACACAAGTTATGTTAAATGAAACAGTAACATCTAATGATACTTATGATTATGAAGATACAACACCAGAGCCTTCTTATGAAGAGATGGATAACTATGATGTTGGTCTACCAGAAATTGCTATTATAGAAGTAATGCCTACAGAAACAGTTGTGTTTGAACAAACAGTTGAATACGCTCCTATTGTTGAAACAAATTCTTTTGAACCTGAACTTGTAACTATGGAAACAGTAGTAGAAGATATTCAAGAAGTCATGGCAATTCCAGATATACAAGAGCCAGTAGAAACAATAGAAACTCCACAACCAGAGCCAGAAGTAGAAACAGAAACTGTAATTGTAGAGAATACTACAGAAGAACCTACTGTAGAGGAGGTTAAAGAGCCTGTAGATGCCCAAGAAACAGAAGTAGCTGTTGTTGAGGACAATGAACCTACTATAGAGCCAGAAGCAAAGGAAGAGGTAGTAGAAGAAGTAAAAGAAGAGGTTAAAGAAGATGTTAAAGAAGAATCTAAACCAGAACCGAAGGAAGTTGCTAAGGAAGAACCTAAGAAGGAAGAGGTTAAAGAGGTAAAGGTTGCCGATAAACCTACTAAAAAACAAGAAGCTAAACAAGAGAAAGCTAAAGAAATAATGGCAGGATTTGATTCTCAATATGATGCTGTAGCACAATTAACTACATTAGCTTTGGTTAATGCTTTAGGCGCAGACATTACAACATATCAACAAGTACCCACACAAGTACAGCCAACCTGGTATGAATCAAAAGATATTTATGCAGAAACTATGTTGCAAGACCCATTAGGTAATTACTTTGGTGTTCGAGATAGCTTAGTGTTTGAGCAGATGTTAGGAAAACAATATGAGTGAGTTAGAATTTGCAGGAGTTAAGTTTAAAGGTGGTAAGATATTTGGAATATTGCTGGCATTATCTACATTAGTTGGTGGTGCTTATGGAGTTTTTGAAGTCTATAAAGATTATATGGATATGAAAGAGGTAGTACGTGCCTATGAACCACCAGATTTAACGGGATTTGAAAGTCGTTTAAATGTATTTGAAGAAAAACTTACTAACTTAGAAACATTATTAAACAATAAAATTACCAATATGGAACAAATTTTGCAATCAGAAATATCTACTGCTATGTCATTAGTAACAGCAGCTCAAGGTGATGCCAGAGATATTCGTAATGAGTTACGCAAAGACTTTAATGAAGTACAAGACCAAATAACTGCTGTGGATAAAAGGTCAAGAACATCTGAACAAGACACAAGAGGTACAGTAAGAACAGCAGAAAATGAAATAAAAACATTAATACAACATGCAGAAGATAGATTTGATGGTAAACGTACGGCTATAGAATCAGATGCTACTAGACGTAATGAAGCACTAGATGCAAAGCTAAAGGAGTTAGAAGAACGTCTAAGGTCTATGCTTGAAAGAGCATTAAATAATCCATTGGCTGGTCAATAGCTGTTTCACGTGAAACTTAAACACCACACATACCTTCATCACAAATGTCATTAAACATATCCATTTGGTCTTTATGTGGGTCTAGCTCTACTTCATCTAAAGGCACGCAATCTTTATGTAAATATGCTTCAACATCTTTGTAGCGAATTTTATTTCTAATTTCTTTGTCAAATTTAACTAATTTCTCCCATTCTTCAGGGTCTTTTTTATGACGTAACCAAGAGCTATTAGAATTAAATGGGCAATAAGTACAAGCAGATTTATCTGGTATAGGGTGATTATTATTTTTTAACCAGTTGTAACAATCTATCCTAGAAAATTGTTTCTCTAAAACTAATGGATATTGATTGTCTATCCACCAATCCCTACTTCTTGCAATTCTTGACATTTCATCTTTAGATATACCTATAAGCATTTCTACTTTAGTATCTTTAGGAACTCTTTGGTATTTTTTTAATCCTAATAATTCTCTTACTTTTCTTTGTATAGGAAATATTTTATATTCTCTTGTGCATTGTCGCCTACCAAAACCTATTTCTTCTGTTACAGTATTTTTAGTAAACACAGGTATTTTTAAAAAATCGCTTTTTAAACTATCCTCTTTTAAATTACCATTATTTACCATATATACAGGGTAAGACAATTTACCTTTTAAATAATCTAACCACTTATAAACTTCTTTTGGTTCATCTCCTGTATCAGCAAATATAGCACAATCTACCATTGGAACTTCTCCATATTCTATCATTAAAGCTAATGTGCTGCTTTGTACTCCTGCTCCTAATGATAATATTCTTAATTGCTTATCCATAAATATCCTTTCTATTTGACTGATAGGCTTGTTGCTTATCAACACTTTCAAAGCAACCATTCTGCATATTCATGCGTACCTCCATAGTTCTAGGATAACCTAACTCTTCATAACGTGTTTTCCAGACTACCAATTTTGCTTCGGTAAGTCTATTCCCATCATCATCTTCAAATTTTGGTCGCCATAAACTAAAGATATGATCTGGTTTATTATACCAATGTGCAGAGCCAGCTATAGAGTACGCTGTCGGTGCATTGTTCCCTACCTTATATTCACTAGGTTTAGAAGGGTGCGCTAGTATCATTATATGCACATCTAACACTTTTGCTATAGTTGCTAAATCATCTAAGCACTTACCTATCCAATTTGTTTCTGTATTCCTCGCTAAATCAGGCATTTCTAATTTATTCCAAGGGTCAAACATAAACGCTTCAATACCAAAACGTGCTTTCATATCTCGTATTTTATCACATACCCAATTAAAGTCTGGAGCATTATTAGGGTGATTAAGAAAATGAAAGTTATTAGTAATCCAATTATCGGCTTCTTTCTTCTCTTCCTCACTCATATCTCTTTCTTGCTTACCAAAGTAAAAAGTCCGTAAATTTCGCCTAACATAAGGTTTAACCCTAGTTTCTCCAGAAAATAACCCTACTTTTATTTTATAAGTCTTTACAATATTCGCCCATATCTGTTGAGCAAAGGTTGTCTTACCATGTCCTGGATAACCAGTAAACACCGATAACATGCCTGCACCAAGCATAACCTTTTCATCCCAACCATCAAACTGTGGATTCCAGACTTTAGGTGGTGAAGGCTCTGGAATATCAGCAAGGGAGTAAACTCCTTCTATTGGATAGTCTTGCAAACTTTCATTAATATGCCATTGTAAGTTTTCTTTACCCACTTTAAGCATGAAGTCATTAATGTCTTTTACGTCATCTGGAAACTCTACAAACTTGCACTTAGCATGTCCTAATATAGAAGATAAATCCGATCTTAGATTCCTTCCAGCATCATCATTATCTGTTAATAGTACATAACAATGCGCTTTATCTAACCCTTGTTCTAGTGTTTCTAAAACATATTCATAGCGTTTTGTGTCTTGAGCATTTTCAGTCGTTGTTGCTGGAGCACCACTTGGTACACTTAAAACGGAGTCTATTGTATAACCACTTTCTATCATACAAAGTAAATCTAATTCTCCTTCTACAATGTAAACAGTAGAAAGATTATTAGAATTAATTACATTCTCTCCATTATACCATGTTTGTTTGCCACCTTTAAGCTGCTTAAATGTCTTTTCTTCTATAGCTCTAGCTTTATAATTTATTCTTTCACCTTTATTATTATAGTAATTAAAAACTATAGATTCTAATTGTCTATCACCATATTGTCCCATACCTGCTTCGCACTTCAGGTTTTTTAGTGTTTGTTCTGTTATCCCCCTCTTTTCTGCGAATTGGATTACGTTGTTTGTTAGTTTCTTCATAAAATTCCACTCCTTTTACGTTGCAATGATGACAAAAATATACAACAGAATCAGATTGTGTCGTAACTGATAATGGTGTATCTCTCTTATTCTTCGTTCTTTCGTGTTGACAATTAGGGCAAGAATACTTGCCACTTCTTTTTAATCCTAATACAAATTTTCTATCAAGACTCACATTAATCCCCCAATAACTTATATTCAGCAACCTTTACTTTTTTTCCAAATTTATTTTTAACCATTTTATAAGTTGTTTCTATGTGAATATCATCACCTCTTAAATCAAATATTCTTGCCGATAATCGCATACAACTATATTTATCATAGGCTTGTTTAGGATTAATCTTACCATATTGTTTTAAATGTTTTAAAATCATCTTATTTTGTGTCTGTATCATTATTCTTCCTCCTTTTTTATTTCTGGGAACTTAAATTCTTCAAATTCTGGCATTTTATACTTCAAATTCTTTATTGGTTCATAATCTTCCCCTTTTTTAAATAAATTAACAAAAAATTCTGCGTCTACAACAACCAATGCTTTCTGATTATTGCGTTTCATAAACAAAACTGGCTCATATTCTCCACAATTTGCTTCGGCTTGCTTGTAAGACTTCCAAACATTTAACGATTCTTGGTTCTTACACTCAATAGATAATGGAAATTTCTCTCTGGCAGCTCTTGCCATTAATAAGTCCTCTCCACCTGCACCCATAGAACGACTTTCTATATCTTCTTCATGGATTCCTAACACAGTAATCAATAAATCCCTTATTTGTTGTTGGAATTTACGACCTTTGTGCTTTGCTGATGCTGATTTCATGATTCTTCCCCATATCTAGCCTTACAATACCAACAATAAATTCTAGTCATATAAGACATATCCTTCGTTTTGCACTTTTTACATTCTTTTATTTTAAGTTTCTTCATAATGTGGTGATTCCTCCCATAATTCTTGGCATTTTTCCTGCCCTAGATTTTGATTATTGGCAATTTCATAAAAAAATTTAAGCTCATTACCATGCATATGTAAGTCTTTATGACAATGTGCACATAAAGGCACTACGTCTTTATCCCCACTTCTTAATGACATGCCACGTAAACTGTATAAAGGTTTTAAAAGGTGGTGGACTTGAATTTCATCAGCACACCGACCTTTATTAAACTCCTCCAGGATACAACTTAGATTTAAAACCCATACCAAGTGTTTCTTATTGACATACCTTTTAGATTTAGACTTGTAAGATTTACCAGTCTTAAAATTAGAGCTAGAAGGGTATTTTATCTTCATAAGGCTCTCCACTAATAGCTGTGTTGTCTAAATCTTCAATTTGTTGTAAGTGTTTAAATGCACCAGTAGAACCTCTACTATAATTAATTAAAAACCATTGGAGTTTTTGGTCTGGAGTCCAAGATGCAAACCTATTAACACATGCTTGCAAGATAATACTCCAATCTCTCCCCACTAATTCACTAACATCATGTCCACCAGCTTCGGCTATTGGTGTTTGTTGCCTAGTTTGTGGCTGTTGTGGTGCTGTTGGCTGTGGAGTCATTGGTGGTGGTGTCATGGGTACTGGAGTTTGTGGAACACTATCTTCATTAATAACTGTAAACCTATTAATATAAAGATTATTAAACTTATCTGCCCATGTATCAATTTCAACCACCATGCCAACATTTAAATCGCTAGGTCTTTTATCTGGATTGCATAAAAACTTTCTTGCATCTGTACTGGTTATTTTATAATTTTTACCTGCTGGATACCCTTTTTCTGGATTTGCTGGTGTCGGTGGTGTTATATCTTGTATTGTTATCTGCATCTTAAACTCCTAATTTGGTGCGAATCGAAGGAGTGAACAACGATTCGCATAAAAAATTAAACTTCACTCGTTTATTATTTCCATTCCTTCGCAAAGTCATGGGTATAATTATTTAAATTTATTATTTGTAAGAAAATACTTTTATCTCGTTGGTAATTTTTAGTGTCATATGTTCTTGTCATTATCTCGCCACTCTCTCGATCTATGATAACCACCATTCTATTAAAGGGATTACCTCCTTCTTGCTCTAATAAGCACTCCATATAAGCTAAAAGCTGTAAATTTTGCTTATTTGACATGTCAGGCAATCTTTTATAATTGGCAACTGAGCCAGTTTTCCAATCTAATAGCACTCGCCCTCTACCATTATTTAAAATACATTCTAAGTCATATTTGCCACTATAATTATGTTCTTTATTATAAACCAATACTTCACTCGATAAAACTTTTTCTACATTAGCATCAAACCAATCAATTCCAGCTTTTTGCATTTTAGCTATACTTTCATCTGTGTCATATATTGGTTTAATGCCTTTAGCATACTGTTCTAAGGTAAAATGTACTGCTGTTCCTCTTTCTGCTGCTTTTTTCCATACATCAGCCGATTTTTTACTAATGTCTTTTATAAAGGATTCTACGTCTTTTTTATATTGCCATGAATACAGTTTATTAAGTTCTATTTCCTCCATAAAAACCTCTCTCATACCTTTGCGAGCTGCCATTGATCCAATATTAAAACTGCCAAGTATTCCAAAATGATTTGTAACGCTTCTAACTTCTATTGTTTCACCATTATTAAAAGTAAAAATATATTTATGCTTTATTGGATCAAAACTTAATGTACCATCAGCAAAAATTCTTGTTTCTAATTCCATTATGTTTCCTTCTTAAAAATATTTTTATTTTGTTCTCTGTTCATTATTGCAACCTTTAAAAATAAATGCTTATTCGTTTCTATTTCTGGTGTTTTAAAAAATTCTTTTAATTTTTCTTTATGCAACAGGCTAGTTATTAAATTATAACCATTTTTACTTTGTATTATCATTCTACATTCTCCTTATCTAATAACTTCATTGCTTTTTTTAATCTATCCGTTATTGCATCTAAACAATCCTCTATTTCAGAAATGCTTAAAGTAGTTAAAGAACAATGTGCTTCTTCAATTTCATGCCATACTTCTTTTTTAATCATCTTTATTATCCTTATCTTGATCTATTAATATTTTATCTATTAATGAATTACAGTCTTTTAAGACTTTTAATAGGTCTTTACTCCATATCTTTTCATTTTGCAGTTTGTAAGTCAGCAATGCTTGAATAGAATTAACTTTAGCCCCTATTAATAGGTCATCCAATTCCTCTAATCCATTCGCCATTATAACCCCCCTTTATACTGTTGTTTATTGTTTGCCTGGCTCTCTAATATCCTATTGTACTCCTCCCAGTATAAAGAGCCATCCACAGCCATTATATGCCTACGTTTAACTTCTCTATTAATGGCAAGTATACGCTTGTCTTTCCAAGTATATTTTAGCATTATTCACCCTCCTCTAATTCAAATGACACAATAACTTTAGTATCATAATGGTTAGCTTTCTTTTTCCAATAATTTAAATGCTCGTATAGCTCAAAACTGTCGTAAACGTGTTCTTGCTGGTATACTGTCGTAATTTTAACTAGTGGCTTTTTTAATTCTACATTTCTTTCCAACTTTTCATTGTATTTAAAAGTAGTTTTTTCTACTGTCTTAATTATAAAGTTTTGTATATTAATTCCCATTATTTCACCCCTTTTTTAATTTCTTTTCTACATTGGTTATGTATTTTGTCTTTAGTTGCATATATAATTTTATGTAGTTCTAAAGAATCTATTTTAGTTGCACCTATACAATTTATTAAACCATCTATTAAATACTTTTCTAGTGGTTCTAATTCTTTTAATCTATTCATAATTCACTCCTATTATCTTATTACAAAGCCTTCTAAATGAAGGTTTAAAGGCACTTAAAACGGGTTTAAATGCCCTTCAATCTTAATTTAGATATATGATAAGTAATTATGTAACCAACCAACCCCATAAAACACCACTAGCCAAAAAATGCTACTCCATAACAGTATTTGTAAATAGTTTAATATTCTAGATTCTGATTTATCCATTATTTAACCCCCTCTTTTTTAATTATTGGCGCATTGTATATACTGGCTTGTTTATTAGCTTCTTTTATTGCTTCATTGTAAGAAACATCAAAAGCTCTACCGCTAGACATACCCCACCCATTAGATTCATAAGAATTAAGAGCAACATTATACGTTGTATTGCTCCAATGTTTTTCTATAGTAATTTCATATTGCATTGTTTCACCCCTTATTATTGAAGAGGGCTTTTAAACCCTCTATATTGTTAAATTGCTCTATATTTAAGTTTAGAACCATCATTAAATAAATCACGGCTTAGGTTATAAATGACATGGAAACCCATATCCATTCCACAACCTCTAATAAATAAAGAATTAGTATTATTTTTATATTTATAATCAAACTCATCACAAATGTTATATGTAAGGTTTAATATTTTATTATCTCTAATAACATAAAATTTTATATGTCTACTCATTCCGCTTTTAGCTACGTGAGTTACTTGATATAAAATCTCATCATTTTCTTTTAATGTTTCTTTTAAATATGTATTCATTTTGTTTCACTCCTTATTTATTGTTAATATATGTTAATACTTGATTGTAATTATCAGTATGCAAAAGCATATTTTGTTCTAAATCAAAAATGCTAAATCTCTTCCAATCTTGATTTTCTCTTTCATTTACATTTATATCATCAATAAATATTTGATAGTCTTTATATATAAATGAAGGGCAAGCATCATTAGGTGATGATGTGTTTTCCCATTCTTTCGGAATATTTAAATCTTTATAAGTCATTTTGTTTTCACTCCTATTAAGTTAAGGGAAAAATTCCCACTATGTGAAGAGCTTAATTTATATTTAAACATAATACAAGTTTTATTTTACTTAATGTGAATAATAATTTATAACACTATATATAAAGGGAGTTTTAAACATGCAAATAATTAAGAATATATTAAAAGATAATAATTTAAACCAGGTGCAGTTGTGCCAGGAGTTAAAAATATCACCAGCGCTGCTTTCCGCAATCATGCATCAGAATAGAAACATATCCATAGCTTTGGCGCATAAAATACATAGTAAATATAAAATAGATTTTAAAGAACTGTTAGACAGGAGCAACGCCAATGAGTAAAGACAGTAATATATGGTTTCCTCTATACGCCGACAGTTTTTTATCTCACACACTACATTTAAATAATACCAGTCTTGGTTGTTATATTAAGTTATTAACAGTATGTTTTTTGCAGAAAGATTGCCATTTACAAGTAAGGAATTTACATAAAATATGCGGATACTCAAAAGGGATTAAGTGGCAAACAATGTGGAATAATGATTTAAAAGACTTTTTTATATATAGTGAAGATAAAACAAAGGTAACTAATAAAAGACTATTAGAGGAGTTCAATAAAATAAACGATATGAAAAGTCGCAGACAAGCAAGCTCGAAAATTGCAAATGAAGTAAGATGGGGAAAGACTCCCAAACAACCCATCCGACCAAGTATCCGAATCGGAAAAGAATCAGATCCCCATATAGAGTTAGAGTCAGAAAGAATAAAAGAAATTAATAATAAAGAAAAGGAGAGGCTTCGCTTTAATAGTTCTATGTTAAACAATGGCATGAGTTAGAATTAGTTAGAGAGTTAATAAATATAATACGTGTTAATCCGCTTACAAAAAAGGGCTATAAAATAACATGGCATATCTACTTAATAAACTTGGGGTACAGTTGCCTACTGTTTGTACCTACTGTTAAACCTTGCCCCCTTAGAATTGATTATAATGACACATAAAACATTAATGTAAGTGCTTTGTTGTTGTGCTAGGTGCTAGGATAGGTAAGAGAAGGTACTTCAATCTTTTTTGATTTAAGATTTTTTCAGCCGACCGAGTGGGGGGTGGCGGTAGTGGTGGGGATAAAGTACTACTACCCACACTTAACAATCAAACGCTAGGGGGTATTGACTTGTAGGAGTTTTGTAATATATCATAGAAAGAAAATATAAACTTGCCATTTTGTAAATATAATAATAAAAAAACAAAAAGGAAGAGTAGATGGAAATTAAGGTACAGAAAGATTTAGGTGGCAGACCTGTTTTTAAACCAACCCCAGAGCAAGAGAAGATATGTTCATTGGGTGTAGGGTTTGGATTAACGCATGTGCAGATAGGAAAGTTAGTAGGGTGTGATCCTAAGACGTTGCGGAAACATTTTGGGCATGCATTAGAAACGGGTAGGGAGAGATTGACTATGGATATTGGTAGTCAGTTGTATAAGAAAGCTATGAATGGCGATACGATATCGGCTATATTTTTGGCAAAGACTAAGGGTGGCTTTCAGGAAAAGGTGGAGCATGAGGGTATTCCTAATCAGATTAGTGTAAGCTTTTCCCTTGATCCGCCAAAGGATATGAAGGTAGTGGAGGAAGTGCAACATGAAGAAAATTCATAAAAGTCCAAGTGGTGGGTTATCGGCTAAAGGAAGAGCGCATTTAAATAGAACTACGGGCAGTAATTTAAAAGCTCCGTTAAGCACAGGAACGAATCCAAGAAGGGTATCGTTTGCAGCACGCTTTGGCGGTATGGCAGGACCAATGAAGAATGCAAAAGGAGAACCGACTCGTAAAGCGTTGGCGTTAAAAAAATGGGGATTTAGTAGTCCACAAGCTGCTAGAAATTTTGCTAGTAAAAATAAAAAAGGATAAGTGATTATGAAAAAAGGCTTATATGCAAATATGAATAAAAGAAAAGCTGCTGGTACATCAAGAACCCCAGCTAATTCAACTATTAAACCAAAAGTATATGCTAATATGAAAAAAGGATTTAAGAAAAAAGCATAAATTTTATAATTAAAAAAGGAAAACACTATGGTATTAATTAGAACTATACTTGCTGTATTATTTGTTTCATTTATAGCACATGCAGACCAAGACCTAAGATTTTGTGAAGGCGAGTATGCATTATGTGCCGCAGCAACTGGGGTTATAGCAGGAGAGTTTGTTCAAGCAAATAATGGGCAGAAGTATCCAGCAGCAACTGTGTTATGCCCTGTATTTAATGGGAAAGCTCTAGCAGATTTAACAGGGGGCAATATGACAGGCTCTTGTAATCCTCCTAGCAAAGAAACAATATGGTCGTTGTTTGCTGTAGAAACCGAACAACCACAACAAATGTTAGATTGGGAAGTTGGAGAAACCGCTGTGCAAATATGTGGTAGTGATACAAATGCCGCAGGACAGATGGCAAATTGCTTTAGTTTCTTGTGTGAAAGAATAGGGAAAATTAATGGTGTTGAAGTAGCAAGTTGTACTTGTCCAGTAGGGCAGACAACCAACAATAATACTCCGTTTGCCATACAAGCAGGACAAGGAGATAGTAACTATTGTGCAAATATTCCAGTAGGTGCTCCAGTATCGTGGATTGAGTAATGCATGTAACGATTCCGTATACGCCTAGACCATTACAGGCAAAGCTGCATCAGAATAATAAAAGATTTAAAATTTGTGTGTCGCATAGACGTTGGGGTAAGTCTGTGTATGCTGTTACCGAGTTATTACGTAAAGCCTTAGAACTTAAAACAGAACGTAGTGATGGACGCTATGCATATATTGCTCCGTACTACCGACAAGCAAAAGCAGTAGCTTGGGATTATCTTGTATATTATACCAGAGATATTCCTGGTACTAAAATTAATCAATCAGAACTAAGAGTAGATTTATTAAATGGTAGTCGTATTCGCTTATACGGAGCTGGAGATGATCCAGATGCGTTGCGTGGTATATATCTTGATGGCGTAATACTTGATGAATATGCCGATATGAGTCCTAGAGTATGGTCCGAAGTAGTAAGACCAGCATTGGTAGATAGAAAAGGTTGGGCTATATTTATTGGTACACCTAAAGGTAGAAATCAATTTTGGCGATTATATGAAGATGCTAAACATGACCCTGATTGGTACAGAGTTATATACAAAGCATCAGAAACACAAGTGGTAGACCCTAAAGAATTATTAGCAGCTAAACAACAAATGGGCGAAGATGAATATATGCAAGAGTTTGAGTGCAGTTGGGCTGCGGCTATTAAAGGCGCATACTATGGTAATCTTGTTATAGAAGCAGAACAAGATGGTAGAATAACTAAATTAGAGTATGATGAAGCATTACCTGTGCATGTTGCATGGGATTTAGGTATATCTGATAGTTGTGCTTTATGGTTTTTTCAAGTTACTATGGGCGAAATAAGAATAATTGATTATTATGAAAGTGGTGGAGTAGGGCTAGATCATTATGTTAAGATAATGGAAGATATGCCTTACACATATTGGGGAGATGATTATTTACCGCATGACGCTAAAGTTAGAGAATTAGGCACAGGTAGAACAAGAGCTGAAACTTTAGTTAATATGGGAAGAAAACCTAGAATAGTACCAATGCATAAAGTAGATGATGGTATTAATGCAGCAAGATTATTACTAGAGCATTGTTATTTTGATCAAGAAAAATGTGAAAATGGACTTAATGCTTTAAGAAATTACCAAAGAGAATGGGACGATATTAAACGTGTGTTTAAAAGAAGTCCTCTGCATAATTGGGCATCTCATGCAAGTGATAGTTTTAGATATTTAGCTATGTCTTATAAAAATTTAAAACCAAAAGCTAAAGAAGAAACAGCTTTAGAAAAATTATTTAAACAACCAACACTTGACGAAATGGTAGAAATGCACTTAAAATCACAAGAAAATAAGAAAAGACCTAGAATTTAATGGCTAATGCAGAAAAATATGATGGTAATTATAAAAAAATGGATTATACTTTTTATAAAATGTCAAATAAATTAGAAAAAAAAGAAAAAACTAAAGAAATTAGGAAAAATCTTAATGGCAAGCGAAGATACAAGGTCTAAATTAGAGTTACAACAAGGAACTGCACAGTATTGGCATATAGAATTAGAAAATGCTGATAAAACAGAAGAAGATTGGCGTAGAAGGTCAAGAAAAGTAGTAGAGCGTTACAGAGATGAACGTAATGTAGATGCTTATGGTGTAGGTGCAGAGAAAAAATTTAATATATTATGGGCAAATACAGAAACTTTAAAAGGTGCGTTATTTGCTAAAATGGCAAAACCTGATGTCAGAAGGCGTTTTCCTGATAATAATCCAGTAACTAAAGATATAGCAAGAGTTTTAGAAAGAACGCTTGAATATGCTAATGATGTTTATAACGCAAATAAACCTATAGAAGCAGCATTAGAAGATTATTTATTGCCAGGACGTGGTGTTGTATGGGTAGTATATGACCCAGTATTCGTTAAAGAAATGGTAGAAATAGAGCAAATTAATGAGTTTGGCGAAAGAGTTATTATAGAAATAGAAGAAGAAAGAGTAGCAGAACAAAGATGTTATTTTGACTATGTACATTGGGAAGATTATAGAGAAAACCCAGCAAAAAGACCAGAAGATGTAAATTGGAAAGCCAGAAGGCATTTATGGACAAGAGATCAGCTAAAAGAAAAAGGTTTTTCTAGTGTTAACGATATACCATTAAATTGGTCGCCTGATACAGATGAAAATAATTATGAAGCAGAAGAAGTATTTAAAAGAGCAGAAATATGGGAAATATGGGATAGAGTTAAAGAAAAAAGATATTATGTAGTTAAAGGGTACGATAAAGTTATTAGAGTAGATGATGATCCATATGAATTAGAAGGTTTTTATCCTACTCCAACACCAATGTTAGCTGTAAGAACTAATGATACAAGTGTTCCTATTCCTGAATTTACATTGTATCAAGATCAAGCAGAAGAATTAGATAGAGTTACAAGTCGTATTAGTAATTTAATTGAAGGCTTAAAAAGACGTGGTGTTTATGATGCTTCTGTACCAGAATTATCACATTTAGCAAACGCTGGTGATAATGACTTTATACCATCAGAAAATTTCTCATTATTGGCACAAAAAGGTGGTCTAGCTGGTGTGTTTCAACAAGAAGATATTTCCCCAATAAGCATGGTATTACAAGGTCTATATACACAAAGAACACAAATATTAGAAATAATATATGAAATTACAGGTATATCAGATTTATTAAGAGGCAATACAAAAGCAAGTGAAACAGCTACTGCACAACAATTAAAAGCACAATTTGGCAGTATGCGTATGCGAAAAAGACAAGAAGAAATAGAAAGATACATTAGAGATTTATTTAGAATTAAAGCAGAAATAGTAGCAGAACATTACGAACCAGAAATGCTACAGGCTATTACAGGTATAGAAGTTACTCCTGAAATGGTACAAATTATGCGAGATGATAAATTAAGAGCGTATAATATTGATGTTGAAACAGATTCTACTGTATTTGCTGATGAAAACGCAGAAAAACAAACAAGAATAGAGTTTTTACAAACTATGGGTTCTTATTTAGAAAAAGCTATAGCAATATCTAATGCTAATCCTTTGTTAACACCTATTGCCTTTCAATCTTTAAGGTTTTTAGTTGGTGCATGGAAAGTCGGTAGAGATTTTGAAGAAGTAATTGACCAAACAGAACAAAGCATCATGCAACAAATGCAACAACAAATGCAAGCACCACCACAGCCTAGTGAAAATGAAAAAATAACACAAGCTAAGATACAAGGTGAGTTAATGCGTGAAAAAATGAAACAAGAAGGTAAATTAGCTGATATTCAAGCAAAATCAGGCGCAGAAATGACTAAAATCCAATCTCAAGCAGAACTTTCAAGAGAAAGAAACGCTTTAAAAGAAGATTTAGCTTTATTAAATACAGACGTTAAATTAGCAGAAAAGGCTATGGAATGAGTTATTTAAAAAACTATGATACTATAGATTGGTCAGGTGGCAAAGAATACCAAAAGAATAAAAACGCTAGGCGTGGTAAATCTTTGCAAGTTATGTCTGATATACAAGAGTTTGTGAGCCCTATAGACAAATCTGTTATAAGTAGCAGGTCTGGACTAAAGGCGCATGAAAGACGACATAAGGTTCGTCAAATAGGAAACGATTGGGCAGGAACAGCACGCACAAGTAGTGCTAAACCTACTGATTGGCAACAATAAGTTCGGAAAGGAACTAACATGGAAGAAGTAAGCACTCCTGAAGTACAGGAATCAGCAGAAGCTCCAATGAGTCTTGATGCTGTTTTAGAAAGTTCTATCGGCAACACTTTAGACTCCGTTAATGAAGTAGAAGAAGCTCCAGTAGAAGATGCTGAACAAGTTTCTAAAGAATCATTAACAGTACCAGAACAACAAGAAACTTCTCCTGAAAAAGAAGAAGATGACTCTGACGACTTGGATCAGTTAGCTACTGCACAAGAAGATGACCAATCAGATTCGGAAAATTCAGAAGAAAACCCTGACAATTTAGAAGCAACTGAAAATTCTACGGAATCCAAACTAGAAGCTCCTAAAAATTGGACAGCTGATGTAAAAAAGGTGTTTGATACTTTACCAGCAGAATCACAAGAGTTTATGATAAAGCGTGATAAAGAAATGACATCTGATTACACCAAAAAGACACAGGAATTAGCGGAACAACGCAAAAATATTGAAGCATTAGATAAAGTTCTACAACCAGCACGTCAAGCTATTAATGCAACAGGGATAGGAGAAGCAGAATATATATCTCGATTGCTTAATGCAGACAACGCCTTGAGAACTAATCCAAAAATGGCACTTCGACAACTTGCACAAGGTTACGGAATTGATTTGTCTACCATGAACGAAGAGAGTGAGTCTTGGAATGATCCAGACCCACAATACGCCCAATTATTGCAACAAAACCAACAAATTATGCAAGAGCTTAATAATTTTAAACAACAAAATATACAAAGCACAGTTGCACAAACAGAACAAACAGTAGAGCAATTTTCTAATAAAACTAATGCGGAAGGCAAATTAATGCACCCACATTTTGACAAAGTAAGAGTTAAAATGGGTAATTTAATAGATGCTGGTGAAGCAAAAGGTTTAGATGATGCATATAGTAAAGCTGTAAGGTTAGATGATGACCTTTATGCAGAAGCTATTAAAACATCTAAATTATCAGTTAAAAAACAAGAAGATAGCAAAAGGAAAGCAGCAGTAGAAAAAGCTAGAAAAGTAAAACCTTCTGGTTCTGCAAATCCACCTAAAGGTTCTGTAGTAGCTAGTGATTTAGATAGTTTGTTAATGACAAATATTGAAGGAGCAGGATTTAGTGGTTAAATTGTATGGGTATAATTTTTTAATTAGGAAATAGATAATGGCATCTCCAAATAGTACATTTACAGAGATTGTTACTACCACTCTTGCTAATTACAGCAGGACAATGGCAGATAACATAACCAACAATAACGCCTTACTTAAATCAATAAGTGAAAAAGGCAACAAAATTGTAGCAGGTGGTCGTACAATAGTGCAAGAACTAGAATATGCACAAAATGGTACAGCTAAATGGTACAGTGGTTACGAAGTATTAGATACTTCAACAAGTAACACATTTACAGCAGCAGAATTTAATTATAAACAGCTTGCAGGTAATGTAGTTATATCTGGACTAGAGCAAGTAGAAAATTCTGGTAAAGAGCAAGTATTTAACCTTCTAAAATCAAGAGTAAGAAATCTTGAAAAAACACTTAAAAACACTATGGCAACTTCTCTCTATGCAAATGGAACAGGAACAAATGGTAAAGATTTAGGTGGTTTAGGTTTATTAGTAGCTGATACTCCAACTAATACAGTTGGTGGTATTGATGCAAATACTTATTCTTTCTGGCAAAATCAAGTTTATGATTTTACAACTTCTTCAGCAGGTGGTGCAGTAGCATCAGCAACTAATATACAATCAGGCATGAACTCCGCTTGGTTATTAGCAATTAGAGGTGCAGATAAACCAGATTGTATCGTAGCAGACAGCACATACTTCCAATTCTATTGGGCTTCTCTGCAAACTAATCAAAGATTTACTTCTGATGATAGCGCAAGTGCAGGATTTATGAACTTAATGTTTATGAATGCACCTGTGTATTATGATGATCAATGTCCATCAGCTCATATGTATATGCTGAACACTGATTATCTATTCCTTCGTCCAGCTAAAGGTAGAGAGTTTACTCCTTTAGGGGAAAAGGCTTCTGTAAATCAAGACGCAATGGTGTTGCCAGTAGTTTGGGCAGGAAATATGACCTGTTCTAATCGTGCAAGACAAGTTGTTCTTAAAAACTAATAGAGAGGATTAAATAATATGTCTTATATTATAGGAATGGATATTACAGAAACAAGTACGACTTTAGACTTTCAATTAGGTCAAATAGGTCAAACTTCTGATGGTAAGCTCTATAAATATGTTCAATATGTAGTAGGTGCAGGTTCAGTAGCCGCAGTTGCTGGTAACGTAGTAGGTTACTACGCAGCTAGTGGTGCTTCAGCAGGACAAGTTGATATTGTCACTTCTGATGTTAGTGATACTGCAAGAGTAGGAGCTGGTGTACTTCAATCAGCACCTGCCACTAACGAATATTGTTGGATTCAGGTAGCTGGACCAGCTACATTAACAACTGCTTTAACAGCAGGTGCTGATGGTAACGCATTAACATTAATAGGAGCAGGAGATGGAACATTAGATGTTGTTAACGCTGCTACTGATTCTGTGTGTGCAACTGCTATAGATGCAAGTGCAAAAATAATAATGTGTCAATTTCCATTGTAGCATTATAATATGTAGAGGGTGGTTTATACTGCCCTCTATACTTAAAAGGAGAATGAAATGTCAGCAACATCTAATTTAAGAGCAACTTTTTATAAAGATGAAAACAAAAATGATTTAGTTAAAATTTCATTAATAGGCGACCCAAACACAGTAATTCTTGATGTAAAAAACAATGGGGATCAATTAAAGAAAGATTTTCCAATACAATGGGCAGAATATTATAAAAATACAAAAAAAATTAAACAAAAAGAAACAGATTTAAATGTGTTAGAATGCATGACAAGTAATAAAATAAAAGCGTTAGAATTAGAAGGTATTACTTCTGTAGAGCAGTTATCTGAATTATCAGATGGTGCGTGTCATGGATTAGGTAAAGGCACACTAGATTATAGAAAAGAAGCAAAGGCTTTTATGATGGAAAAACATAATATTAAACCATTACAAGTGGTGGGCTCATGACATTATTAACAATATGCCAAGATGCTGCAAATGAAGTAGGAGTACCATCTCCTAATGCTGTAATTGGATCAACAGACACAACAGTTATACAATTATTAGCCGCAGCCAATCGAGAAGGTAAAAATTTAGTATCTGGTTATGATTGGGAAATATTAGTAAAAGAAGAAAACCACACAGCTATAGCAGCCGAAAGTCAAGGAGCTATGACTACTATTGCAGCAGATTTTGAAAGATTTAGCAATAATACTATGTGGAATAGGACTACAGATAGAAAGTTTTATGGACCATTAAATAATTCAGAATGGCAAACATTAAAAGGTTCTGTACAAAGTGGTATAACAAATTATTTTAGAATTAGAGGAGGTTTATTATTAATAAATCCAGTTCCAACTGTAGGTAATTCTATTGTTTTTGAATACATATCTAAATATTGGGTAGATACAACAGGTAATGGTGAAGCTAATGCAGAAAAATTTACAGGTGATAGTAATACTACAGTATTAGATGAAGATATAATAACATTAGGTGTTATATGGAGATTTTTAAAACAAAAAGGTTTACCATATGATAACCAATTACAAGAATATCAATTAAAAATATTTGAAAAACAAGCTAAAGATGGTGCTAAGTCTATTCTTAGAATGTCTGGTAATACAAGATTATTTTTACCAGTTAATGAGCCAGAAGGGAACTTTACACTATGAGATATAATTATGGCAAACCAAAACCTAAGCCAAAACCAAAACCTAAACCAAAGCCTAAAAGGAATTATTAATGGCTAATTGGTATGATGATTTATTAGATGGAGCTTCTAATTTAGCAAGTAAAGCTAGTTTTGATAATGTATTTGGAGCAACACCAGAATCAGGTAGTCTTATGGATATAGGGCAATCTTTATTAAATCCAAACTATGACCCAGAAGGAACACTAATAGGTAGAGTTTTAAGAGAAGCACCCCCTCCTGATATGTCTGATATATTAAATAATCCTGATAATCCTAATGAAACTCCACCTAATCCTGTAGATAGAACAAATGAACCAGACCCAGAACCTTTTGTTCCTTCAGAGTACACTATGAGAATGCCAGCAAAAATGTCAATGGACATTGCAGGAGTTCCAAGAAAAAGAGAAGTAGGTATGGTTGGCGGTAAACCAAGAATGCAATTAAATGCTAATACAGAAGAAGAAGAAGAAATGGCAAGATTAGCACAATATTTAAGAAATAGAGGGTAAATGGCATTTCAACCAACAGGCGAAAGTACAACAGTTCCAGCACCTATTGGTGGTCTAAATACTAGAGATGCGCCTGATATGATGGAACAATCTGACGCAATACGTTTAGATAACTTTTTTCCAGGTAGTACAGATGTGTCGCTAAGAAATGGTTATACAAGCCATGCAACAGGTTTACCTAGTACAGTACAATCATTGATGGCGTATTCTTCTGGTGCAACTAATAAATTATTTGCAGCAAGTGGTGCTAATATTTATGATGTTACAAGTGCAGGGGGAGTAGGCTCACCACAAGTTACATCATTAAGTAATGCACAATTTCAACATGTTAACTTTACAATATCTGGTGGTGGATTCTTATTTATAGTAAATGGAGCAGATGCACCTAGACATTACAATGGTAGTACATGGGCAACACCATCATTAAGTGGTGTTACTGGTTCTACAATTAATAATGTTACAGTATTTAAAGAAAGATTATTTTTCTGTATTAATAATTCATTAAGTTTTGGCTATTTACCCATTAATAATGTAGCTGGTACTGTATCTACTTTTAATTTAGGTAGTGTTTTTAACATGGGTGGTTTTATACAATCTATAGGGCAATGGACTAGAGATGGTGGTTCTGGTCCTGATGATTATATTGTGTTTATAACTAATCATGGAGAAGCAGCAATATATTCTGGTTCAGACCCATCAGATGCTACAAAATGGAGTTTAGTTGGTACATTTAAATTACCTAGACCAATAGGAAAAAGATGTTTTATTAATATTAATTCTGACCTTATTCTTATATCAGAACAAGGTTTTATGCCTTTATCACAAACATTAGTTACTGGAGAAAACGCTCCAGCAAAAGCTATATCTGATAAAATAAGTGGTAGTATATCGCAATCTGTTAATAGTTTTGCAGGAACTTTTGGTTGGCAAGCTATTATATATCCTAAAGGACAATATGGTTTATTTAATGTTCCTACATCTACAGTTGGGGATTTTGACCAATATGTTGTAAATGTAAGTACAGGTGCATGGGGTAGATTTACAGGGCAAAATGCGTATTGTTGGGAATTATTAAACGGAGAGCTGTATTTTGGTGAAAACACTAAAGTATTTAAAGCAGATGATGGCGATAGTGATAATAATGCAGCAATACAAGGAGATGCTAAAACAGCCTTTATATATTATGGTGGCAGAGGTTCTCCAAAAAGATTTACGTTAATTAGACCAGTTATGGGTAGTAATGCTGATTTACCAGTTAGTATTGGTTTTGATGTAGACTTTAATGATGGCACAAGTGTATATACTCCTAGTTCTGCTACTACTACAGGTTCAGAATGGGACACAGCAACATGGGATACTGCTACATGGGGTGGTACAGTACAAACACAAAAAGTATGGAGAAGTGTTGCCGATATTGGTTGGAACGCAGCCATTAGAATACGAACAAGTACAACTGCCCAATCTATTAAATGGCATGCTACAGATGTATATTTTGAAAGAGGGCGTGGTTTATAATGTTTATTACAGATAAAATATGGAAAGTATTAGAGCCAGCTATAGAATCAACACATGAAGTAACAAGAGAACAATTAGAAAAAATGATAGAAAGTGGAGAATACCAACTATTTGCAAAAGATAATAGTGCAATAATAACAGCACATCATGGACAAGTATTGCGTATAGGAGTAGGTGGAGGTAATTTAGTTACTATAAAAGAAATTACGAAAAAAATTGAAAAATATGCAAAAAAGCGTAATTATAAATATATTGATATTTTAGGACGCAAAGGTTGGGAAAAAGTTTTAAACGGATATAACAAAAAAGCAGTATTATTGCGGAAGGAAATAGCATGAGTTTTATAACTAATTTATTTAGTCCACCTAAACCACCACCAGCTCCAGATTATGCAGGAGCAGCGACAGCACAAGGTGCAGCTAATGTAGAAACAGCACGATTAGAAGGTCGTATGAATAGACCTGATGTTTTTAGTCCTTATGATCAAACTCTTGTTACAGATTTAGGTGATGATAGATTTGCTATGAATTACAGTTTAACGCCTGAATACGAAAGGCAAAGAGTTAAACAAGCAAACATAGGAGAACAATATTTAGATGTAGCAGGACAAAGATTAGGAGAATTACCTTCTGGAGAATTAAATTTAGGAAGTTTACCTACTTTTCAAGGTGCAGTAGATAGAACAGGTTTTACTCCTTTAGCAAGTACAGATGATTTATCTAATTATGCACAAAGAAGTGAAGATGCATATTACAATAGAGCTATAAGTCGTTTACAACCTTCTATGGATATGCAAAGAACAGCATTACATACAGATTTAATTAATTCAGGATTACCAGTAGGTTCAGATGCTTATAACAATTCTATGGCTCAATTAGGTTTACAGCAAAATGACCAATTACAAGGATTAGCACAATCTTCTATTGCAGAAGGTCAACGTATGCGTCAAGGATTAGCTGGCGAAGCACAATCTATGCGCCAATCACAATTAGCAGAAGCAAGTATGATAAGAGAAATGCAAAATCAAGCTAGAGCTCAAGGTTTAGCAGATACTTTATTGCAAAGACGTTTACCAATGGAAGAACTTGCAACATTAACAGGTTCACCAAGTATTGGTTCTGCTGGTATGGGTACAGCTACAACTGGATTAAATGTTCCAGGAGTAAGTGTTGCGCCACCACCAATATTTGCAGCTACACAAGCACAAGGAGCATCAGATGCTAATAGATACGCAACAAATATGCAAGGCTATGGTGCTACTATGAACGCTTTAGGTAATATAGCAGGAGGATTTGCGGCATCTGATAAAACACTAAAAGAAAACATAGTTAAAGTAGGACAATCCCCATCAGGATTTAATATTTATGAATGGAATTATTTATGGAGTCCAGAACGCTTTAGAGGTGTAATAGCTCAAGAAGTACAGAAAATTAAACCAAAAGCTGTATTATCTAATATCTTTGGTCATTTATTGGTAGATTATAGTAAACTTGATGTAAATATGGAAAGAATCTAATGGCAGTAATTAAAGCACCAGTTAGACAACAGTCTTATTTAACAGAATATGATAGACAAATGGCTGAATATTTACGCCGTATGGGTGGAAGTATTGGTGCTCAAGATATAGCAGCAGAAGCCTATGGTGGTAAATTCCCAGTAGGAACTATGACAGCTAAAATACTAAGTAGTGTATTAGCTAGAGCTTCTGATAAAAGAGCTATGAATAGAGAAGAAAGAGCAAAAGATTCTTATAGTAGAGCCTTTGAAATAGCAAATGCTCAAGATAGAGGTCTTAATTTATCCACGACAGATATGAGTGTAAGTCCTGAAGGTAATTTAGAAATATTGCCAACTAATGTAGAAGGTGGTGGAGTATCTACATTTACTAGACCAGAAACTTATGGAGAAACATTAAAAAACTATAAATCAAGCGGAATAGCAGACGAACAATTTTTTGAAGATAGAGAAAAAATTTCAGCAGAAGATGCATTAGCCGCACAATTTGCTAGAGATAATCTAAATAAATTAACAGGAAGAAGAGTGCCAGGTGTTGAAGCTACAACAGAAGCACCATTAGGCATACCATACGCACCACAAAATGTAGCTTTAACAGTAGGAGAAAAAACCCCAGAAGATAGCACACAATTAGGTAGATATTTAAGTGGTACTTTAGAACAAGACGTATTACCAACTAATGCTAACAAGGCTTTAAGCCAAGCATTAAGAGGTGCTAATGTAAATGAATTCCAATTTGATGAGTATAGACAAAATAAACGTGCCATTAATAAACCTAAATATGGAGAGCTTAAAGTATTTTATAGTCCAACAAATGAAAGAGTTAATGTAAGAGAAATTCAAAATGCAGATGGAACAAGAGGTATAATAAATGCAGATACAGGACAAATTTTAGAAGGAAATTACTCTCCTATGCCTTATGAAATTTCTGATCCTAAATTTGAAAAAATAGATGGTAGTTTATTACAAATTGTTAAAGGACCAGATGGTAGTGTAAAAGTAAAAGAAATATTTAATAATAAAAAAGAAAAATATGATACAGACAATTATTTAGTAACATACAAGGGAGAAGAAATTACTGTTCCTGCTTATGTAACTAATGAAGGATTGCATTTATTTAATAAAGATAATAATAAATTTGAATTAGCAGAAAATTTATCAAAAGTTTATACAGATATTACACCTGATAAAAAATCGCAAAATACTTTTACCACAACTAATCAAATAGCATTAAAGACTGAAGGTAAATTATTAGAAAATAATATAAAAGGTATGAATGATGATTTTGATAAAGTAGTAAATAGTGGAAATATTGCTAAAGTCAATAATGCAAAAATGAGAACAGACCAAGTTATAAATATATTACTAGAGCTATCAGAAAATGACAAAGATTGGCAAGGATTTGGTGCTAGTGCTAAAAATAAATTTAGATCAGCAGCTAAAACATTAGGTTTTAATGTAGATGAAAAACTGCTTGGTATGATTGAATCAATAGAATCTTTAACTGCTTCAAGTATTATACCTATAGCTAAACAATTAGGTGTAAATCCAACTGACTTTGATTACAAACAAATAGAAAAAACATTTGCTAGTGTAAATACCAGCAAAGCAAAAAATTTATATGTAATGCGAATTATACAAAATAGAATAAATCAAGAACAAAAAATGGTAGAATTTTTAAGTAATAACAGAACTCAAATAATGCCTGATGAAACAGAAAAATTAACTTTTAGTAGTGAAGAATCAGCAATACAGTATGTTAAAAAATTAAATAAATTTGAAGAAATTTTACGAAATGAAAATGAAATATTTGCTAAAGAATTATTTGAAAACCCATTTGGAATATAAAAATGAGCCCTGATGAATTATATGAAATAAGTCCGTATTTAAAAACAAAATACCCAAAACCTGCGGATTTAGAAGAAGCTATATTTAATAAATTTAATAAAAATCTTATGGATTTGACAAAAGATGATTTAAATAAAGCAAGAGGAACTACAGTAGGACAAACAATAAAAATACCTACATTAATGGGCGGCGTAGGAGAATTAGATATAGGAAATATGGGTAGAACTTTTTTAGAAGGCGTTACTTTTGGATTTGGAGATAATTTAGAATCATTATTAACTGGAGATGATATAAATGTTATACGAGAAGAAATGGCAAATTATAAAACAAATAATCCTGGTACTGCATTAGGACTAGAATTAGGAGGTTCTGTAGTAGGAGGAGTTGGCACAGTTGGAGCTATTAAAACATTAGGAAAATTAGGACTAAATCAATTAACTAAACAATTTCCTAATTCTTTAAAAACATTAAATAAATATATAAAAAAAAGAAGGCAAGTAGCAGAAAAAAGTAAACTTTTACCTACTAGAGAAGAATTAATAGGTTCAACAGTAGGAGGTTATACGTATGCTAAAGGTGTATCAAATGACAAAGATAATTTTAATATTCCTTTAATAGATGAAGAAGTAGATGTTGGAGCAGTAGGAGCAGTTACAGGCGGAACAGCTCTAACTTTTATAAAACCTTTAATGAGAATACCAGGTAAATTTATAACTTCTGCAAATTCTTTAGTAAATTATCTTAGAGGAAAGCCAAATTTAAGCCAAGAAGAAAAATTTTTACAAAAAAAAATAGAACAAAGTATAGACCCAGATGCAGAACTTGCAAATATGAAAGGTCAATTAAAAGGGTATAAAGATTCCCCAGTAACTTTGCAAGATATAGGACCACAAGAAATAAGAAATATTGCTAAATCTTTAATAGTAGCTTCAGACCCAGAAGCTAAAGCAAAAAATATATTATTAGATTTTACTAAAAAAAGAAGTAAACAAGCTAATACAAGAGTAGCACAAAAAATAAAAGAAGTGTTTTCTGAAGGTAAAAATAAAGGGTATGGAAAAGATTTTACAAAAACATTAGATGAAATACAAACAGATTTAAAAACAATATCAAATGATTTGTACCAACAAGTTGTTTATAAATCTATTCCAATACAAGGTGATTTATCAAGATTAATGAAGTTTCCTGATATTCAAAAAGGTATTAATCAAGCAATAGAATTAGTACAAAATGATGTAAATTTTTTAAAAAATCCTAAAATACAAAAAATAATAATTAAAAATTTAAAAACTATTACAAATAATAAGTCTATAAAAACTTTAGATATTGGAACTTTAGACCAAATAAAAAGAGGTATTGATGTTTCTTTAAAAGAAGCACAAGATAATTTTGGAAGATTGGATATGAGTAATCCAAAAATAAGAAGTTTAGTAAATATAAGAAAAAAGTTTGTGGATTTAATAGACACAACTGCTGATAAATATATAGGAAATACTTACAAACAAGCAAGAAAATTATATTCAGAAGGGTTTAAAAAACAAGAAGCCTATGAGTTAGGCAGTAAATTTTTAAAAGGCGGTGGCAATTTAGGAAAACAAAAAGAATTTTATGCTAGTATTAATAAAATGTCTGATTCAGAAAGATTACATTTTATGCTTGGGGCTGCAAATGGTTTAGATGAGTTAGTAGCTAGTAATGTAAATCCAAATGCAATTATAAAAGCCTTATCTCAAAAACCTTCTTATGATAAAGTTTTAACGCAAATATTTGGCAATAACAGTAGGGGAAAATTACAAAAAAGAAAATTTAAACAATTTTTACAATCTGAATCAAGTATTTTAGAAACAACAAGAAAAAATCTTGGTGGTTCTGATACAGCAGAAAATTTAATGACAGCTAAAGCTAATAACACTATAGCAGGAGATTTAATAGACGGAGCATCTTATTTAGCTTTTGGTACAGGTCCAATTACACAAGTATTAGGAGGTAAAAAAATATTACAAGGGTTTGGAAGTAACAATACAATGCCTTCAGGCATGCAAGATGATTTGGCTGATTTGTTAATAGAAACAGATAAAGATAAAATAATAAAAACTTTAAATAGAATAAAACCTACAAATAAAACGCTAAGTAATATTTTAAGAAGAGGAAGTAATCTAGGAGTATCTTCTATGTCAGGAGGAAATATTTCAAGTTATGGTGGAAATTAATATAATTATAAGTAGTATTAAAAACAAGAATAAACAAAGGAGAGTATAATGGGTTGGTCAGGTGATACATTTACAAGAACAAATGGCACACATACAGGAACATCAGTTTGGCAACAAGATAGAGATGCTGGAACAAAGATTGTTGCTGATAGGCATGATACTAATGATAATGACTTAGCAACAGGTATTAATACTTGTATAAATAAAACAGGTGCAAATGCTTTTACAGGTAATGCTAATCTAGGAAGCCAAAGGATAACAGCATTAGCAGATGGTACAGCACATACAGATGGCGTTAATGCAGGACAGATACAAGATGGTGGTTTAGTATTTCAAGCTAACGATACAGGTTCAGCTAATACATATGCTATAGCATTATCACCAGCAGTAACAGCCTACGTTGCAGGACAAGAATTTAACTTTAAAGCAGGCAACGCAAGTTCAGGTGCATCTACATTAAATGTTAATGGTTTAGGTGCTAAAAACATTAAAAAAAGAAATGACCAAGCTATTGCCGCAGGTGATATTGAAGAAGATGCAATAATTAAAGTTCTGTATGATGGAACAAGTTTCCAAATGATTTCACAATTAGGTACAAGTGCTGGTAGCATGACATCATTTACGTTAACAGGTGATAGTGGTTCTAATCAAACAATAGCTGATTCTAACACAATGGACGTGGCAGGTGGAACAGGTATAGATACAGTAGTAGGAGCAACGGATACTGTAACTGTAAACATAGATTCAACAGTAGCTACTAGAAATACAAATAATACATGGACAGCAGCACAACAAGGAAGAACATTTACAGGAAACATTACTGGTTCTACAACTTTAGACCTTACATACCAAAACTTTATAGTAACTGCGACAGGCAATTTTACACTAGCTAACCCTAGTACAGAAGTTGCAGGACAATCAGGAGTTATTGTGTTAATACAAGATGGTACTGGTAGTAGAACTATATCATTAGGAACAGATTATGAAACTGCTGGAGGAGCTGGGTTGACAATATCAACAGCAGCAAATGCAGTAGATATTATTCCATACTTTGTAAAAGCAGCAGGGTCAATACAATTAGGTGCGCCACAACTAGCGTTTGCATAAAGGAACAATAGATGTTTAATAACGAATTATGGCAAAAACCAGCAGGTGGAGCAGGTGGTGGTGATTTCTATTCCCACCAGATTGCAAGCTCAATTAGAAATAGTTCTGCTCAAGATGGTACTTTACAATGGACAGCAGGAACTCCTACAAGTAGTACAACAATGACAATGAGTTATTGGGTTAAAAGATATGATAATAGTGCTGCAGGTTCTCTTAATAATATATTTGTAACTGGTACTGGAGGAGCAGCTTATATTATTATAGGGATGCATGCTAATACATGGAATATGCAAGCTAACGGCGGAAGTTGGGGAGCGGGTGAAATGAAACCTAATGCTTTGTATAGGGATACTTCAGCATGGTATCACCACGTTTTAAGAATTGATACTACTGAATCAACACAAGCAGATAGAATTCGACAGTATGTAAATGGAGAAAGAATAACAAGTTATAATACTGAAAGTCTTACAGGAAATTTAACTTCATCTGAATCTTTAAGTTATATAAATCAAAGTGGTGTTGTTCAAGCATGGGGTGGATTATCTGGAAAAGGTCATGGTACTGAAGGTGCTGATTTACAAATGGCAGAAATAGTATTTTGTGATGGACAAAGTTATGGTCCAGATTCTTTTGGAGAAACGAAAAATGGTGTGTGGATTCCAAAAGACCCAAGTGGATTAACATTTGGAAATAATGGATATTGGCTTAAAATGGCGGCAGGAGCTATCGGTACAGATAGTTCAGGCAATGGTAATAACTTTACTGTGGCTAATATTGCGGCACATGATGTCATGCTAGACTCTCCAACCTTCAACTCTGATTCTAATGGTGGTAATTTTGCTACATATAATCCTTTACAAACAAAAGGTAGCGCACAAGCTTTAATGGTTTTAACTGAAGGTAATCTTCAAGCAGAATCAGTAACTAGTGATAAATATCATCAAATTATAGGAAACATGGGTGTTAAAACTGGTAAATGGTATATAGAATGGTATATTCTAGCTGCAGGTTATCCTTCATGGGCTGTAGGGTGGCATTATGGAGATGGTCTAGAGCTTTTTAATGGTAGTTCTGGTCAAGCTGGAACTGCTAATATGGCTTATATGGGATATTTTACTGGCTCTACTGTTTATCTTACTCCATTTGGAAACACAGGTACAAATCCTGTAGCTCCATCTTATTCTTCATTTACTAATCAAGGTGCGCCTACTACTGGTGATGTTATAATGTGTGCTATAGATTATGATGCAGGTAAAGGTTGGTGGGGTATTAATGGTGTGTGGGGAGATGTAGGTTCTGGAACAGGAAATCCTGCTACTGGTGCAAATGCTAGTTTAACATGGACTGCTTCAGATTATACAGATTATAAATTTCCTTTTACTCTTTCTTGGGCTAATCCTGTTGCAAAAATAGTAATGAACTGTGGACAAGAAGGTACTTTTGGAGGAGCTATAACAGCAGGTGGAAATTCAGATGACACAGGCTATGGTAATTTTAAATATGATGTACCAGCAGGATTTTTATCTTTATGTTCTGGTAACCTCCCAGTAGCAGATGAAATAGATCCTGCACAAACTGATGACAATTATCCACAGAAACAATTTAATATGTTACAATACACAGGTAATGGTAGTGAACGAACTATAGATACTGGATTTCAAATAGATATGGCTTGGGCTAGGTCAACAATACAAGGTCAAGATTGGTATGTACTAGATACAAGTAGAGGATTTTTTGGTGCAAGTTCTAATAATAAATATCTTAAACTAAACGTATATCCAGGACAAGCTGAAGCAACTTTACCTCAATACAATTTTAAAGCTCAAAGTGGTTCAGATATTACTATAACAGGTGGCACATGGCTTAATTCTAATACTCATACACAACAAATGTGGAATTGGAAAGGTAATGGAGGAACAACTTCAACTCCATCTGGAGGTAGTTTAGCAACTACAGTACAAGTAAATACTGATGCAGGTTTTTCTATAATTCAATATGTAGGTGATGGTGGTACAAGTGCTTTTACATTAGCTCATGGTTTAGGTAAAAAACCAAGTGTAGTATTATTTAAAGATAGAGATAGTAATGGTAATAATAATGGATATCATGTTTTCCCTATAAATACTTCTCTTCCTGCTAATAGTTATTTTTATACATCTGATTCAGATGCAGGTAATACTTCTACTAATGGAACTATAGGATTAGGTTATTCAACTGTTAAATTTACAGACCTTCACCTTTCAGGAACAGCAAACTTCGGAAGCCTATCAGATGGCACAATAACCATAACAGGATTTGTAGATCAAGATAATATGTCTTCTGATTCTCCAACGCTATTACCAACACAGCAATCTGTTAAGGCTTATGTAGATGCAAACAGCTTT
>Ga0208643_1000255_pt1 | contig 35881 bp, 74 predicted proteins | sample VirMetDEL_Nov_12_FD_184516 | JGI IMG/M metagenome (GOLD analysis project Ga0208643, IMG submission 184516) | Aqueous microbial communities from the Delaware River and Bay under freshwater to marine salinity gradient to study organic matter... | ecosystem: Environmental > Aquatic > Marine >...
TTATTCCAATATGTTATTAGACAAGCCTCACATCTTATGATACTATAGCCATATAATCAATGATTGATTAGCTCACTAGATAGACTCAGGGGTTATCAATACATGGCGGATGACTCCTATCCCTAGTGCATAGGCGTGTTGGGTGAATTGATAACCTCCGTTGCTATTGCATTGGTAAGCTCTATCTTCTGATTGAGTAGTGATTATAACAGCATCTCCCTATGCTGTCAAATGTTATTTACTATGCACTGTTAAATTAAACTCTTCACCTGTAGAGGATTGCAATGCTACCACCTCGCCCGTCTGTCTGTCTAATTCTATAATCTCATATTGACAGCCATCCAGTTTAAACTTATACCCTATAGGCTTTTTAATTAACTGTTTAAGTTTGACGGGTACTATTTTAAGCCATATTATATGGTTATACTCTACACATCCCCACTCTCCGCATATATTACACCCGCCGCTCATACTGTAACGCCGTAGTATACTTTGATTAGCCTAGGCGACATTGCTGTGCATATTAGCACACTATTGCTATATACATCATACACTATGCCGCTATATTCTGACATTCTTTGTTTTATAGTGATCATATTATTCTCTCTGATTAATTAATGTAAAGCTATCATATCACACTAGGCGCAGATAGCAAGGATTATATTATGTAGTATTACTACAAGATTAAGCTATTTATGTAATATTACTACATAATATCTATATAGCTCTATATGGCTCTGTAAGCCATTCTAAGCAACGTTAGTTTGACCCCTAGCTACCCTACTACTTCAAGCCAAAACGCTCTCAGAATGGCTAAAAAGGGGCTTCTCGAAGGCCTTTATATAGGGATTATAGACTAGCCTCTATAGTATAGCATATAAGTCGGATTTACTGAATTTACTATATAAATCAGCATCTAATAAACGTCCTAACTCTAATTTCTCAAGGTGTTCTACACCTGTATAGTTAATACCCTCACTATTCATATGGTCTTTATACTTAAGCTCCTTACCATCGAATAGGAGTAGGCTATCATCTATAGCATCCCTATAGCATAACACTATAGATATTTCATCTTGTATACTTAGAAACATGTTATACTCTCCAGTTACCAAAAGGATCACCACTACACACTACGCTTCCCTTTTTAGTAGGTAGTCCAGTGTCATCTACACTATCAGCTATAAGCTGCTCTACTTGCTCTGTAAGCTCTTTTATAACAATCTGACTAGATACATACTTATTAGTCATAGATGTAGCTGAGAATGGGATCCAAGGGTTTTCAGGGGATAGTTTATAGTGTAGCACTCCGTCTATTACTGATTCCTCATAATACATATTAAATCCTCTTAATTAATTGATATGGTCATTATACAGCTATGGCAGCTAATAGCAATAACCTGATTATAACATTTAGCTATATCTAGGCTATGGCCTTATTACACTATAACACAGTTAGGCTATGTTTGACAGTGGTGTCAATTATACACTATACGAGTAGTGAGACTATGCGAGTAGTGAGGCTTGGCCTCGGTATCGAGCATATATAGCTATAATTAGGTTAATTACATTATAACATAGTATTGTAGCTAGTACAACATCTAGTGTTAGATTGATTAGTTATAAGAAAATAGGTTTATATGCTTATTTAATCTAAGATTTGGGGGTGATTAGGAGGGTAAAGGTGTTAAGCATATTACACTAATATTATTAGCATCTTCTTAACCTATTAGTATGTTGACACTAACATATCATTACTAACACCTTCTTAATATGTTGTTTAGTATATTAGCTCTATACTATACCTTTTCCCACACTCTACCACTAACCTCATTAGATAATATATTTATATAGGTATCTTGCCCTAAGCTATCTTGATCATGTATCACACTGCTACCTAATATATCTATTATATCATCTCTATTTTTAATCATATAATCTAGCATAGCTAGCGATACTTTCGGAGGTAGTCTATAACTAGGTGTCATTTTATCAATGTGATTGCCTAATTTATTAGATAAATGATTTTCTAATTGATTATACTTAAACTCTTTACCATCTAACATATACACTGTTTTCTTAGCTACTATAGTCATTTCTCTTCTCTCTTATTAAGTGGTAATTACATTACCTATCCAATATAAACAATTATACACCTATATCTCTCAATGTAAAGCCTTATATTTAATATTCTTATATAATTCTATTAAATAGTCCTTATATGCCTATTGTCTGAACAGACAGCTATGCTGTTTGTGAGTCTTTGGCATATAGATCCTATAGCCTTAATTCTATTATAACAGACTTCTATAGTAATATACTATAGTAAAAGATAAAAGACAAGGGAAAGGGGCGGGGGCGGTCTGCCCTCGTTCCTAGCCACGTATAACTAATAACCTCTTAAGTAATACTATTATAGTCCAACCTCTTAAGTAGTTATTAGCGCGTAAGCTTACATAAGCGAAGCTTATAAATATGTCGCGCTATAGTATATTAGAGTATTACATCTAGTGTTATTAACTTGAGAGGCTACGCAGTAGTCGAGCAAGGAGTGTTAGCCGACAGGCTCAACACTAACTTATGGTTATTGTATTATGATATAGATTAGAATAGTATGATATTAGATAAAAAGAGTTAGCAAGGAAATTATAATAATAGTTTTCTTAATAAGTCTTTACTTAAGAAAACTCCGCGAAAATGTCCCACTTTTCTTTCAAAATGTCCCACTTTCTATAATCTACATTAAGTATGTGTTGTAAGTCATTGATTTATAAGGGTATTCTAATAAGTGTATATAAATCAAGGACTTACGAGGGTTTTATGATGTAGTTTATAGGTATATAATAACCATAAGTTAATACTACACTATGTTGGTATTCCCTATTTATCTATTCCATAATCTCATAGGTTAATGATTTAGAGTTATTTATACTTATTGAACAACTCTTCACCTTCTTTGTGATCTTCATTATCGCCATCACTCGACCAGCTAAACCCTGTACAATTATGTGCTAGTGCCATTAAAACAGCTACTACATATCTATCATAAGGTTTGCAAGCTGTCTTACAAAAGTCAAAATCTGTAAACTCTCTTGTAATAGTGAGAGTTTCGTGCGCATCATCGCCTACACCATTGAACACAATACAACTATTACCTAGTAAAGGTGGGTTGTCTATATCATCTCCGTATTCAGACAACAAACCATCTTCAGCACTGCCAATAATGGCCTGTATAGTTTGTATTGAATTCTCCCAATCATCTGCACTGATAGGAGTGTCATTTTTCCAGTAGTGTGTATATCCCATGATCTTACCCTTTTGATTAATTAAGCCATAATTATACAATCATAACCTGTATGGTGTCAAGTGTTATAATGTAATTAATTCTATTTAATCTACACCCCTGAGAACGCCCATTAAGGCCGTTATTAGCTCGCCTAATATACCCGCTAGGGTAGCACCACTAAACTCTAAAAAGCCCGCCACGGGGCTAAAAAGGGGCTTCTGAGGCATGTTTATTATAGCTTACAGGCTAGCTTGTAACACTTGCCTAGTTTGGTGACTCTTGGCTCTAATTAGCGCACTTTCTAAGCTACCAGCCCCCTTTGATAGTCTAAGGTTACAAAAGAAAGGAGTAAAGCCGCCCGTAGCGTGCCTGTCGCTATAGTCGATAGTGTAGCGTGTATCACGTGTCCCATCATCATTGAGTATTGCTAATTGTTGAGCTTGGATAGTCATGTTATATACTCGCTTGTTTCGTTTAAGTTGTAGCCATTATACACGCCTGTTATGACGTGTCAACAGTTAATCATCTATTTATCGAAAAGAGATGGTCTATTTTGCAGTGCAGATAATTCCCTTTCGCATCTTTCCCAACATCTATAAATGTCATCCCTAGTTAATACCATGTTATTATAGTTATTTTGTAATCTAGTTAAATCATCGTTAGCTGTTTTATCAGTATTTTCTAAGTCTAACACCTTATATTTCAAAGATGCGTTCTCTTTTTGCAGTTCTGCTATTATTTCTACTTGCTCTTTTTTACTAAAAAGATTATATGACATAATTAAAACCTTGTTCCGTTTAAGATGTAACCTATTTTACAGGTTTATAGCAGCGTGTCAATAATTAATTAGCTTTTATTTAACTCTCTTCTTTATCCACCCACAATAGCCGCTTATTCTTACGTAAGTTGCGTAAATTCTTAGATGCTTTCTTTTCTTGCTTGGTATGTAATGCTTTCATAATGTATAACCTTTATAGTTTAGTGTAAGTTTATTTAATGTATTCTACATTAACGAAGCCCATGAAGTCAATAGTAAAGCGTAAATTATCATAATCTAATGTTGTTCTATTCGATTCTTTCATATGATGACCGATGGAGTTTATCACACTAATAAGGTCTATACTATCGCTGTCTATATCCCGCGCCACTTGGCTAGCTAATAATAGCATTGTATCATCAGTGTTTTTTGTATAAGTGTAGTCCTCTTGTATTGGTGATTTATTAGGCTCAATTGTAACAGATCCACTATTAAAAAAGTTTAGCATACAATCCCCTTATTTGTCAGTGGCTAGAATAAAATCTAATACATCAGGGTGGTTGTTATATTGCTTGTCATCAGTATAAAATTCATACGCTATGTTTTGAATAACACTATCTAAAATGATAGATTGACCACAACAAGTGCGCCCCCAGTAAACATTATCTAGAATACATTCGCCTTTATCTCTTAATAAGCTTATTAAGTAGCTGTCACACTCAAACCACTGATATATTTCTGGGTATGTCTCAAAATCCATTGATTCTAGTTCGTCACATATAGTCTCGAATTTGCCGTGAAGATCCTCAGATTTGGTATGTTTAGCATCTAAATCGTCATATTCTGCATCGTCGCTGTCACTCAAAAGGGCATAACGTGCATCAACTACAGCATCGGCCTTGTCACGTAAACGCTCGTAAAACTCTAGGGTTTCGTCACGACCATCTTCATCTAGTTCAACATAACAGCCATTGATCTCAATTTGTCCCGTTGGCGTGTTGTTGCTGATATCTTCACGTGAAAAAGGCGCTTCATTGCAGCCCTCATCGCTCTTTGAAAGGATATACTCAACAACTGTATTTTGATTAATAACACTCATTCCACGTAGAAATTCCGTAGCAATGTCTTGTTTTTGTGAGTCGTTTAATTCATTGAATGATTTATAGTTGTTCATAATGTAGCCTATTTGGTTGGTTGCCTTAATTGGCGGGTTATCTCTAAAAGATGTAGCTATTATACGGGTTTATTGTAGCTTGTCAACTATTATATAACTTATTTTCACAATCTACATTGATATCATCTTTTTCGTATTCTTTACAACTATCGCAAGCGTTACAGTCGAAACAATAAGCACATCCGCACTCACCACCTCCACAATTACAACAATTAAATAATACACTACAATCTAAAGGTTTATAAATAGGCATTTAATAGCCGCCTTTCTCGTAGCCTGTTAACTCAAAAACTGTACCGTGTTCGCTGCGGTGGTTTGCTAGTTCTATTTTAGAATAGAAATAGGCTAGGTGGCTTTTTAAATCAGTGCAATCTTTATAATTTAAAGTATGGTTTCCGTTTAATATTAAATACTGAGCTGTTTCTTTTATATAAAGCGCAGTAGTTTTACAACCATAGTCATTTAAACTACGGTTATTATAAGAAACATGAAAGCCGCAGTTTTTAACGTCTTTTGTAATTATGTTTGGAACTGTACAAGGTACTCCACCAAGGAATTTTACTGATGCTGTCGAATCTTCTTTCATGCTATACACCTTTTTTACGTGATTTATTTAACATAACAAACAAGCGGCTATTGTGTCGCGCTTTTGTAGCACTCGGCTTTAGCCTGTTACATATAGATAGTGCTTTTAATATACCGCTTGTAGTGATCATAACACACCTACTAACGAAAGTTCTATAAGGATAGATAAAAGTGCTATAGATTTAGGAATTTGTGTGGCTAGTAGGTTTATCATGGTATTTGCTCGTTTGCGTTGAATGTGTAGCTATTATTATGTATTAATAGAGGGCTGTCCAATAATTAATAAGCATAACAAAGGCGCATTAATATAACAAAATGTTATTTGACTAGGTGTGATAAGTAGTAGATAATAGCTTCACATTAACAACAACGAAGAAGAGCGCATACTATGAATGAATTAGAAATATTTAATGAAGAGTTAGATTATAACGATGATGTATTTACAGGGGATGAATGGCTAGAATTTTGTTAAAATAAATATAAATAGGGCTTGCGTATTGCAGGCCACTATATTATAATGGTTACAAGTTAAGGGAAAGCCGCTCACCAAAGAATTAATATTTTAGGGGGTTATCAATACACCAGCGTGGATTCAATTTATATATAACTAAAAGAAATAAAGATATAACAAAAAGCTATATCTTTATTCTTAATGATTTTTAATATGTTACAATGGGCGCATATAGTCCCAAAGATCATAGGCGCATATTGTTGTTTGTACTTTTCCATAGTTGCCCTTAGCTTTCAAACGAAAAATAGTGTTCTCGCCTTCATGTTCTAAGGCATACAGGTAGTCAATAGCCTCAATACTCAGCGCATTAAAAAAGTGATCTAGTGAAAAATTATTGCCTAGTGATAAGCGGCCAACATCTATAAAAATCAGCTCTATCTTGTCACCGTAACTGTCTATTGTATTAAATATTTTATGTTTCATTTTATAACCTTTTTAATAATGTAGTAAAATTCTATTGTAAACTATAAAGCCTATTTATTCAAGATGTTATTTTTAATTGTTTCAAAATCATTGGGTTTTAACCTTTCGCCTATTTGCAGCCCTAGCACACCACCATAGGCCGCTTGCAATATTGAACCTATAGTCCACACGTGATCATTGTTATATCTAGCAAGCTTATCAGCATGGCGGCTTAAATGCTTTTTGTGAGTAGTTGCCCATTGTAACGTAATTACATTAACAGCAAGTTTTTTAGCATCTATTACACTACTACAAGGCAGTGCGAAAGGGGTATAATTGATCATAATATAAGCCTTTGTTTAATTGCTTGAGTGTCTCAAGTGGTGCAATTATCCGTTATCTATAACCCCCTGTAAAGGAATAAAAAAGCATATAAAAACAGTTTATTATTCCATCTCGGTATATAGAAAATGCTTGCAATACTTGGCCTATTCCTTTATTATAGATTCAGTTGCTAGGGAAAGCAACGTTTACCAAGGCATAAGCCAAGGGGATTATCAATACGGGCTGGCTGGCTGCGATTCGTATATAACTAAATGGAATAAGCTTATACCTTTTTGGAATATCAGTTCCTCAAAAGTTACAGAGAGTGAACACCTTTAAATATCACTTTTGCCGTTTGACCAAAATAATAATCACCGTTTGACTATTTTTAGGAATATTAACATACAAACCACTATAGGTGCTAGTGGAGTCTGAAAATAATTTTTTCGAGACATAAAATTTCTGGGAGAAAATTTCCTGAGTTAGTAAAAGCCCGTAGTTGAATTTTTCGAGTTATAAAAAAGCCAGTAGTGAATATTTTTTAGAAAAATAAGCTATTTTTATTTTTAAAAAGCCAGTAGTAAATATTTTCTAGTCGGAATTTTACCTCGTTGCATTTTTCGTGCTATAAAATTTTGTATAAATTTTTAAAGTACTAATGTACCATCAGCTAGTCATACCTCCCACCTACACACCAAGAGCATATTAACATCATGTATATAACCAAACGAAATAAAAGCCAAGTTTCTTATTCAGATTCCTATATAACTTTTAGTTATAAGCCCACCTCTGTTTATTCCATTTGGTTATATGGGAAAATATGAAATCAGAATTTGTGAGAAAATGAGAGTAGGTGTACATGATTTTGCCCGTTTGAAAATTTTACTTTCAGTACAGCCGAACATTTATATATAATTAAATGGAATATAAAGGTAGCTTCTTATAATATAATGGCATATATGTATTTTAGTAAATATCTGCATTCATTAACATCAGATTCACCTCTTGAAAATTTTTACTTGCCTACATTATTTCTCCCGTTTGACTAAAATTATATAAAAAGATTAGTAAGGGGGCTTGACATATGCCCATAACTGTGGTATAATGCGGAAACAATAACTGGAGGTAATTTATGGATTTAGTAGGTGTAGTATTCGAAAGGTTGACAGTGCTAGAAAAAGACACCGTAAGAGATAGTAACGGGAGTTCTAAGTGGGTATGTAAATGTATCTGTGGGAATATAAAAAGTATTTCCCAGAGGAGTTTGAGAGGTGGAGCTACAAGGTCTTGTGGTTGTTTAAATAGAGAAATATGTACTACACATGGATTATCTAAACACAGACTTTATGTTATCTATAAGAATGTAATAGAAAGATGCACAAACCCTAGTACAGACAGTTATAAATATTATGGAGGGAGAGGTATTACTATTTGCGATTACTGGTTAGAGGGTTTTATGAATTTTTATAATGATATGTTGCCCATCTACAATGAAAGTCTAGAGTTAGATAGGATAGACGGAGATAAAGGCTATTATAAAGAGAATTGCCGATGGATAACTCATCAGCAGAATCTACACAATACTAGGCCAAAAGATGGGGGCAGTAGTAAATACAAGGGAGTTTCTAAGGGTAAAGGGTGTAGAAAATATGAAGCAAACATCTATAAAGATGGGAAATTGTACAAATTAGGTACTTTCACTTGTGAAAAGGAAGCTGCCCTAGCATACAATAAGAAGGCACTGGAGTTGAATGGTGAGTTTGCTTACATGAATAAGGTAGAGTAGTATAACTAATAGTTATGAATAATCTCTGATACCAAGATAAATAGTATCAGAGATTATTTCTCCCATTTGACCAAATTCTAAACACCCTACAGAGTGTCACCTGCCTTGTGTGCAGATAGTAATACCTTAACACTACACACCCTGAAGTTATACAAACCTGTGATTATATCTAACTCAGACTGACACAAAACCTCGCCTGTACCTAGATAAATCAACGTAGGCAATTGTTCCAAGCTATTGCAGCCGTAGTTTAGGATAAGTTCATCAGCAATTTCGCTGTAGCTTAAATACTGCCCTTTATATTTGATTACATTCTCTGACATCTTGAGTCTCCTGTACCTTTAAGTGTTCATCAAACATAAAACCTATAACACTTGAGCCTCCATCTCTATGAAAACCACTGTGCCAACTCTCTAATGCCACCATCTCAGTATTGTCTTCAGCTTCGACTATTAATGCACCTTTATCATTAAAATAGATCTTCATAAAACCTCCTGTTTATAAACCATACTAATATAAATCCTGTGTCCAACCACCCTCTCTACTCTCTCAAAACCTAGCTCACCTAGTAGTCTATGACCTTCTGACCAATCTCCAGCCATTTCTTGCCCAGATAAGTATAATGCCTTTACATACTTTTTAATATCGCCCTCTTTTAACTTAGAGAGTATGTCATCTGGTATTTTATACACCTCATACTTCTTTAGTATAGTATTAAGTTGGTATGGGTACACTGTCACACCATGTGTCATAACTCTTTTAATTAATAGTGGTAAATCTGACATAATACTCTCCTTATTTTGCTTCCTGATACCGCTTAAACATCTTTAAGTATTTACGCTCCAACTTACTAAAGTCTTCCATTGGGACGTAACACTTACCCTTTACTTGGTCAAAACCATTAGGGAAGCTTGTACTCACCACTCTAGCCACTTGAGGCCAAGCCCTCTCTCTTCTTGGTTTCGCTTTCTTCATTTGTATTCTCCCACATCATTTCTTCCGTTTGACTAAATAATCCTCGCCCCACTTACTACCCACTCTGATAGAGCTGCTTAGATAATACACAGCATCCATGTACACATCTCCAGACCTAACTACACAAACCCCATTAACAACTTTATATCCATTGTATTGGTATTTGCCTAACAATTCCTTGCACTCCATATCCTCATAATCAAACTGAGAAATAGGAATGCACATGAGAAAGGCGGCTAGTAGGAGTCTCACTATCAGACTACAACAATTGTAAAGATAGTGAAAGCTTGTACAGCAGCAAATACTAAAGCTCCTGTAATTATCAGAGGACGGAAGAAGCTAGGCTTATCCTCTTTGAAATTTGAGTATGAAAACTCTGATTTAGCCTTGTCGTGACTGTTGAATACGAATAATGCTACGACTAACGCCACTACTAAGTAAATAATATGTTCTGTCATTTTGATTCTCCTAATTGATTAATGAATATTAATTATACTACTTGTTTAAGAGGCTGTCAACCTCTAATTATTTACTGTACAAACTGAACAACATCTAAAAGCTCTTCAAAGTCTGAGTAAGTACCTGTAGCAAACACTCTCTCCATACCGTTACACCCTGCCACATGTAACACTACTACATTATCCTCGTCTGGATGATTCATAATTGTAACAATAGCTGAAACATTTACTAATCTAACACCATACTCTAAGTTCTCTATCTTTATAAATTTGTTCATTATGCCTCCTAAATTTAACTGTGTACTAACATTATAATTAGCGTTTGACTAAAAAACTACCCATCCAGCCATACCCCTCGTCATCAATATCTAAAGAATAGGCAGTGAAGTCTGAATTTGCTTCATCGTAATCGCCGATAACATGAACAACTACAGCCTCCAAGCCGTCATACTTATCCATGTTAGGTATCCAATGGTAAGTTAAAGTAAGATCAACACTACTAGGTTTCTTTACCAAAACTCTATCATCTTTTTTAAACTTCATAATTCATCTCTCCATCTTGTAATAGTTTTACGATTCTTGCCCACCCTTCTGGCAACTTCCGCTACTGTAACACCATCAGATAGCATAAGTAAAGCCTTTTCTTTACTAGATACTACGCCTATACTCTCTAATACATCTAACCTCTGATCTGTCTCAGCTTGCTTATTACTCCCCTCAATCACAGCAGATGCTAACACTTGTATCATCCCCTCCATATCCTCTACACGTCTAGTGAGCTGCACATGAGAGCTTAGTGTATTCAACAGGCTATTGAGGCTAGATGCTGTGCGTAAGCTCCTCTTAGTATTACGATTGAGGATGCCAGAGTCTTCCATAGCAGTGGCGACAGGGTGTGTCTTATTCTTCTCTATGACATAATCTAGTACATTCTTATAGATAGAGCTATGCCTCACCTTACTCACCCAATCATCAGGCTTATCCTTCTCCTTAGAGACATAGGCTAATGCTCCAGCAGCATCCTCAGCAGTGTCCAGTACATACCCATAAGCCATATTAGTCTCAGCCTTATTAGCTCTATCAGGAGAGGATATAACACCCTCCTCCCTAAGACGCTTGAATAGCTCCCGCTTCTCACTTTCCTGTGCAGAAAAAAGTTCCCCTAGCTCTTTATTTGCCATAAAATACCCCACATATTATATACTCCTAAACCCTGTTATAAACATGCCCCACAAGGGGTCAAACAGCCATCCTCAGAGCGTTTTAGACTTTTCTGGTACTACCCTATAGGGTCATATTAGAGTCGCTTAGAAGGCTCGTATGGAGCTTCTGGAGGCAACCCCACTTGGTAGAAATGTGTACACACTCTCACACCATACCGTCTAGTAGTTTGAACAGTAGGTACTAAGAAGTTTCTACCTCCTATATCAGATTCTTCAAAGTAGAATACACAATAATCTAACTTCTTCTTTGCTTTATCATACACACTGATTGGTTGCCAACTCATATCCTACTCCCTAATGACCTTTAACATTACATTTATAATTACGATATGTCAACTCATCAGAGCCACACCCCTTACACATAGGACTTACACCTTGCTGACCATTATATACACAAGTCTGACATAATGCAAGGCTAATGTTATCTAATTTCTCTAATGCAGCATCATACATGAAGGACAACACTTGTGAACTACTGTCACTATCATTAGCCAATGAGAAAGCATAAGCATTTGTAATATCTTTCCTATTCATTATTGTTGAACCCCTATAAAGTCCCAATAAACACTATTACCATCATTGTGGATGTAGTATATCTCATTCTCAACACTAACAATAGTGTTATTATTAGGGTCAAGTCTTTTCTGCATACATACAGACATACTAATCATTTGATCACAGATAGCGAACATTAGATTTCGCTCTTGACATTTTACTTTTAGTGCTGCAATGATCTTCTCATTGTATGTAGTCTTAAATTTCTCTGGTGTCATATCAATACTCCACTTGTTCATTACCATAAGTTTCTCTATACCAATCTGCCTGTTCTTTAGCAGCAGCAGTATAAATCCTATTTATTAATCTAGAATCTAGATTATCCAACTGTCCTATATCAACCAACCACTCAAGATACTGAGCATCTACTTTTAAAACTTCTCCTATAGTCTTGCCCTTATACTTACCAAAAGTTAAGACTTTGGCTGGCTTCTTCATATTAAAAACCCCCTACAATATCAAAGTGTGTAGCCCAGAAGTAGGTTTGGTAGCCTAGTCCAAAGAAGGCTACATAAGTATTACCATAACCAATATCCCACAAATGTATAAGAGGTGTTGGTGTGCCTATATCATTCCCTAGTATAGTCCCTGCCATCTTCACAGTCCAATTAATAACACATACAGCACTAATAATAAATAATAAAGTTTCCATAATATCCTCCAATTAATTAATGTGGAGCTATTAGAACATACTAAATAATATATGTCAACCTTAAATACCCCCTTGACTAGTATTAAGATAGTGTGTATTATATGTGGAAATCAAATGAGGAGAAGAATAATGAACAATATGTTAGATAAGATAAAGAATTTATTCCAAGGTTCAAAGGATTATAGATCAATCCTGCACACTTTAACAAAAGAAGAGATAAAGAGTCTTAACGTAGGAGATAAGATCCTTAAAGTAGTGAGCGATGAGGCTCTAGGTGGAGTTATCCGTGGGAGGTGTAGAAATATAGAATTGACACCTTTGGAGATACATAAGATTACACACATTTGCTATGACAAAAATGGAGATAGTAGAGAGGTACATATTAGCGGCAAGGAGTGTTCTGCTATTTGGCAGTTAGAATACCAATACGCCCTAATACCTAAAGAATCTAGACTTGAAGAAGAGACATTAAAACTAGAGAAGGAGTATAGAGAAGGGTTAGCAGCAGTATTGAAAGAGAAGATAGTAGAGATCAACACCATATTACATAACTGTAATAAGGCGGGAGTGATACCTGCTATTAGCGTAGACAATACATCCCCAACTATGAGAAAACTCGCCAAAAAACCTTGTACTATTAAACTATTAGGTAGTTTAGAATATCAAGAATATTTATAGGAAGGGGGTAATATGTATAAGAAAATTAGAGATATAACACTTGCATTTATAATATGGTTCGTGTTAGCATATATCATAACAGCTACATCATTCTCATTTTTACTATAGGAGAATAACTTCAATATATACGAATGGGATATGTACAGTAGGATATCTTATGTGGTAGTATGGGTAATGATAGGTGTATTAGTTAAATCAATGGAGAAATAATATGAAAATTAACATCAATAAACTTAAACAGATATATAACTCTAAGTACTTTCCTAGATTATTGTATGTAAAACCAGATGGAGGTAAGAACTCTGGGGTAACAGGGTACTTCCTTATAGAGTGGAAGATACTATTTAGTATCGGAATACTCAGGTTTAATAAAGGAAGTAGAGAGGCTTTACATACACATGCCTTTAATGCTATAACCTTTTGGTTATGGGGAGAAGTAAAAGAAGAGCATTTAGACGGAGATGTTAAAAACTTCAAAGGGTTAAGTTTAATACCTAAACTCACTAAGAGAAGTTGTTACCATAGAATTATCAGCAAGGATACATCTTGGGCTTTAACATTCAGAGGCAATTGGAAAGATATTTGGTGTGAAAATAGACAAGGTAAAGAAGTTAAACTTACACATGGTAGGATTATAGTGGAGAAGAGTAATGTATAAATTCACAGAGCAAAATACAGAGTGGCTTCAGATGGAGAGTGTAATTAAATGCGCTAAGAGTTTAGGGTATGAGTTTAATGGTAGAGCGTTCTATACGCGTAAGAGGCTGTTCACCAATACTTATGATACTATCAATAAACGTATAGTGTGTCCTCCTAAGACATATTTCCTAAGTTTTAATGATATGCAAGTTATCCATAATACTAGTATGTATGATTCTTCCTTCTTGTACGTACAAACTTGTATACCAACTTCTTATAGGGATGATATAGTACGTATAAGTAATAGTAGTAAACTCGTAGAAACATCCTACTTACAATACAATAAGAAGCTTAAATGCTTCCAGACTACTAAGATGATGGTGAAATTCGTATGAAGCTAACACAAGAAGAGCAAGATAGCCTAACAATGGGATTACTACGTAACGCTATACGTACACCAGATGGTACTATATTAGAGTCACACAATCGGCACGATTATAAGACCTATGTAGATAAGAATGGACACACTTATATGGTGGATGGAGGATTGGACTACAGCCGTAGGATTATTAATGAGGAAGCACCCTACACATCTTTGAATATCTCAGTAGATGCAGATATTGAAGAGATCAGAGAGGGATTCACTTGGGGAACTTATGGTAAGAATGGGGATGAAGGTTTATATTATAAGCCATTAAAAGATATGAGCGATGGTCATGTACAGGCTATTATCAATGATATGTATTGGTGTAGTCCTATTATGAAATTAGAGTTGCAATATCGTAAAACTAATGGTATTGTGGTGTGTGATTAATTAAATTATAAGGGGGAAAGAATATGTCTTTAGAGCATGAGCAATGGTATTGGCTTTCACTTCCTGAAGAGGGTGATATTTTTTATCCTGCTTATATAGCAGATGATGAGTATTTACTTATAGATGGGAAGCACGAAAGAATAGATGAAAATAGCGGAGTGACATTTACAAAGGCGATTATGCCAGATCAGCAACAACAGAGGGTAAGACCATGATTGAGACATTTTTTATAGTAGTGTTGTTTACAATAGGTGGAGAGCAAAAACTTTTAGATGGTTGGCATCCAAGGCCGTCTGAGAGTTATGAGGCTTGCCAAAAAGGTGTGAAAGGTATCCAAAAGTACTTCATTGATAATAGAAGCGATATTGCAAAGAAGGTGGGACGAATAGAGATTTCATGTAGGGTAGTTCTAGTACCTGCAATGGAAGCTTAATATAAATTATAAGGAGAATGTAATGAAAATATTTACAGGTAGTGAGAGTTCGTATAGTACTAAAGTTAATTTTGTAGATGATAATGATGTATTCGTAGGGTATGATACGTCACAATGTTGTTGCGAGGATGCTGATTGGTATTTAGTCCACGATATTACACCTTATAGTTGGGACAGTAATGTAGGTTTAGATAGCGATACGTTAAACTTAGAACCTTATACATTCAATAAGGAATTCTTCACAGAATTAGAAGGTGGTAGCCTAGACGAGGGACGTATGGTAGTATTTAAATTAGAAGCTGAGAGTATCCCCGACTTGTACTTACATATTTATAATGCCCACAACGGTTATTACTCTCATGGTTTAGAAGTTAAACATGATGGTGAAATTGTTAAAGATATATACCTATAAGGAGAATGTAATGAGAAATGAAGCAATAAGTAAGTTCAATGATAAAGTTATTAAAGAGGCTTTACAGCAAGTAGACTCTGCTAAGATGGCTAAAACATTGGCAGCTAAGATTGAGAAGGAAATGATAGCCAGTTTTGATACTATGATAGATAATAACTTTGATTTTGAATATTGGTTAGCCGAAGAGTTGCAGAATAAAGAGACTGTAGCAGGTAAGGCATTCCAGAAGGCTATGGGTGGTATTGCTAAACGCATGGCAGATGCTATTTAATACAACTTAAACATTAACTGAGAGGTAAAAATTATGAGTAAAAATAAGAAGAGTTTAAACAGTGTTATCTTATTATTAGGAGTTTTAATAGTACTAGGAGGTACATCTATTAAGGCAGTATTCCAACATACCACAGTAGAGCATTACAAGGTGACTATTACAGATAAAGAACGCATCTCTGTAGGTTCAGGAGAGGATTTATCTCATAAATACCTTGTATTTACAGATGGACGTGTATTTGAGAACACAGATACTTTATTTCATTGGAAGTGGAACTCATCTACGGTACAATCTGAGTTAGAAGAGGGTAAGCAATATTCAATTAAAACGTATGGTTGGAGAGTCCCTTTCTTATCTTGGTATGAGAATATAGTAAGCGTAGAAGCTATTTAACCAAGGAGACTACAATGAAAGATATTAAGAAAGTAGAAGAGATTTTAGAGTATTTACGTGACAACAGTGTACGTGCAGTGGTAGCAGGTGGGTATGTACGGGATAAGGTGTTGGGCAGACAGTCTAAGGATATTGATATCTTTGTGTTGGCTGGGGATAAAGTAAACCAAAGTGTGTTAGGTAAGGTAATATCTTTACTAGATCATCAAGTTAAACCTTTATCGCCATCAAACGAAGGAGATCCTGATATTATAGAAGTATTAAACTCTACTACAGATGATTGGCAGATTGATGTTATAGTCCGTAAAGAGAACACTATTGAGGAGGTATTAAGCCACTTTCCTTGTTCATTATCTCAAGCTTATGCTACATACAGTGGCGGTAAGTGGGAGTACAAGGTATCTAATTATTTCCAAGAGTATATGAATAATAATCTAGTCTACTTCACAAAAGGTAAGTCAGAACGTGCTGAGTATAAGGAGCGTATGATTAATAAGTTTGATGATGCTGTCTTCTTGAATAAACATGATATGACACCTTTAAGTACGACTACGGTTTGCTTATGAATAAGAAGGTGCTTAGGTTTGCATTTAAGTCTGTACTGGATGCAGCAGAGAATGTAGCATGTAAAGACTTACACCATACTAAAGGTCAGTACCATGAATATGATGAAGTGTGTAAGGCTGAATATGCACTACAGAAACAAGCTTTCATTGTACGTGAGTATATGAAAGAATTAGGACTATAAGGAGTATGTAATGATTTTACCAAGTTTAAAAACAGGACAAACGCCTGAGCAGATGTACAACACTGTATCAGATATATTAACTAAAGCAAAGGAGCAGAACCTTGTAGCGTTTATTGGAGGAGGGTATGCCCGTGATACTATTCTAAATAAACCTATTAAGGATATAGATGTGTTTGTGTTATCTTCATTATGCCCTCTTGCGCCAACATTAGAGCTATCTTGTTATGGGAATCGCACTAATCTAGGAGGTAGTGGTGGTAATCTAAGAGATGATGTTGTGTATATAGAGAAGTATGATGATAAAGATGTCGATGTCATCTATATGGATCAAGAATCAATATTAAATGTCTGTTATAACTTTGACACATCCATCTGCCAATGCTACACTATACTGAACGATGAGGGAGTTTTAGAGACTTACATCTCTGAGGACTTTAAGCAGTATTTAGACAACAATATTATATATCTTTATAAGGATATTAGTACTTGTGACTCGCATTTAGAGAGAATCAGAGCTAAGTTCCCAGATGCTATATTTGAGAAGAAGATGAGTGACTGTACAAATAACAAGTTTACTAAGTGGAGTGATTAATGGCAACACAAGAAGAAGCGATGGGAGCTATCCAGCAAGGGGAGAATGTAGCTATCTTCGCCAGTGCTGGTAAGGGGAAGAGTTATATTATTAATCAGATAGCAGATGACAACACTATACTATGCGCCCCTACAGGTATAGCAGCTCTCAACATAAAAGGGGAAACAGCTCACAGTGTATTTGGGCTTCCTTTTGGGCTACCTGTAGATAAAGATAAGACATCCTTTAATAAGACGTTTATGGAGTTGTTTGGCGTACATAGTAAAGCAGATAGAATCATCATTGATGAAGCACCTATGCTACTATCAGCTCACTTAGACTTAATAGATACTAAGTTACGTAATATCAAGAAGATTAATGAGCCATTTGGAGGCTTACAAGTGTTGCTAACTGGAGACCCATACCAACTACCACCTATTATTTCCAGCCAAGAGAAGAGGATATTCAGGCGTTTATATAAGAGCGGCTTTGTATTTGATTCTAATGTATGGAAGGAAGCAGCCTTCAATGTTATTAATCTAGACAAGGTGTATCGCCAGAGTGATGTAGAGCAGATTAGATTACTAGATGCTATACGCTCTAAAGAAGATGGTTGGCAACAGGCTGTGAAGGATATTAATGATATGTGTACATTGGTTGCAGATGAACATACACTTAACCTGTGTGTATTCAATGCAGATGCAGATATAGTTAATAATAAGCATTACATTAAGAACACTAATAAGCCTAGAGTCTATAAAGCTAAAATAGAAGGTAAGTTTAAGAGTAAGGATTGTATTGTAGATGCAGAGGTTAGTCTTAAAGTGGGACTACGTGTAATAATCTGTGCTAACTGCCCAGAGAAGTCTTATAAAAATGGACAAATGGCTGAACTATTGTCTTTACATGATGATTACGTTATAGTAAGATTAGATGATGGAGATGTAGTAGAGGTGGTTAAGGCCAACTGGGAATCATTTAAGTATAGCAATGGTATTAAAGGGTTGAAGAAGGATGTAGCTGGTAAGTGTGAGCAGATTCCTATTCGTCAAGGTAACGCCATCTCAATCCACAAAAGCCAGAGCTTAACCTTAGATAAGTTAGTTATCAATATGGGCAAGGGAGCATTTGGTGCAGCCTTAGCTTATGTAGCATTATCTAGAGTTAGAGACTTGACTCAAGTGTGTCTTACACGTCCACTAAAAGAAAGTGATATTATTGTTGATAAACGAGTACAGACGTGGTACAATACTTTAAAATATAATCAATAGGAGATATATTATGTTCATTATAATTACTTGGAATGACCCTACTGACGTGTATGTAGCAGGAGATTACTACTTTGATGAGGATGGTGATGCGGAGTGCCATGCAATAGTAGAAATGCCTAAACTTTTGACTCATCAAGAAGCACAGGATTTTATCTACAATAGTGATAATGACCGCTACTTGTTAAGTAACACTAAGATCGTGGAGTTAAACTAATGACTACTCCTTACATCCCAAGAGGTTATAATGATCCTACTACACTACCTAAAGAGAATAGTAAAGTAGATATTATTCATACATGGCGTGGAAGTGTTGTACACAGTAATAACTTCGTCATCTACTTAGACAATACATACTGGGATAGTGTAGGTGGTATTATTGAAAATATAACAGCTTGGAAATATAGGTACTAATTACAAGTATAATTAAATTAAACTAAGAGGAAAATAATATGAAGAAGTTACTAACAATTGGAATTATCCTAGGTGCAGTATTACTAAGTGCTTGCCAACGGGATGCACAAATAGCATCACAGAATTTATCTAAAGCAGCAGATCAGTTTGAAATCCAGCGGCGAGTTGTATTCTATAATGGCATCAATGGCGAATATATGCTCACACTTGAAGGCCGGTGTTCTATTTCAGATAGCTCTAGCCAGCTAGAAGTAACCTGTAAGACAGGTCATAGTTCTTATAAGAAACATTTCTTAGGTCTATCTGACAACGTAACATACTTTGCTGAACAACTAGGAGGAGTAGATGTAAGTGTATATCACAACCGTATCATCTGGAAGCCTCAAAGTATCCTACCTAATGTAGATATCAACGGCTCTAGTAGTGATCTAATCAAAACTATGACTAAGTAGGAGATATACTATCAAACTATCGGAATGTTATTTAGGGCGCGTAGTACAAGAGAGTCACCTTACTTATGACGAGGCTATTAGTGGTTATTACTTCGGACATGTGATGGGGTTTGAGAGAGTTGTAGAGGGCAATACTAGGAAGATTATGGTAAGGTATAAGCCAGTGGGTAAATGGTTCGGAGATAGTACAGTTGGGTATGCCTTACCAGAAAACTTAAAACCACTTGAGGATTAGAGGATGAGCGATGAACAAGAAGCTGGAGTTTGGCTAGAGAACCATAAGTGCATGGACTGTGGTAGTGATGATAATTTAAGTGTATATGAAAAGTCAGATGGTAGTATAGACGGGTTCTGCCAAACACCTCGCTGTGGAGAAGATGAGGGTAAGACACCTTACAAATCTAACAATAGATTAGCTGATACCTATCTAGCAGGCATTTATGATATAAAGAAGATAGAGAGGAGTAGAGATAAGGTGGTAGAGAAGACAAGTAGCAAAGTTGTACGTAGACGTAAAGATGTTAAAGTGAAGAAGCCTATTACTAAAGAAGAACATAAGGATCTACGGGAGTCATCCTCTCCTAAAGGCAAGGGCTTCCGTAGTATTTCAGATGTCTATAATAAGAAGTTAGGCATTCGTACAGCTTTCGATGAGAACACTGGAGCAGTTAAGTCTAGATATTATCCAATTACAGAAGGTGTTACAGATGAAGGTAAGCCTAATCTGGTAGGATATAAGCAACGTATATGTGCAACCAAGCTATTCTATCCCACAGGGAAAGTCTCTATGGACTGTGACCTATTTAACCAATGGAATTGTAGTGGTAAGGGCAAATATGTCATAATCGTTGGCGGCGAAGAAGACGCTGTAGCTGCTGTTCAGATGATTGATGAATATAGAGTTAAACGTGGATTAGATAAGATTGCACCTATTGATGTAGTCTCTTCATGTATTGGAGAGGGCAGTGTACACAAACAGTGTCAGAACCAGTATGACTTCTTAGATGGCTATGACAACATCGTAGTAGCTATGGATATGGATTCAGCGGGAGAAGTGGCAGTAGAAGAACTACTAAAAGTATTGCCATTCAATAAAGTAAAGGTAATGTCACAGCCAGAAGGTTGTAAAGATCCTAGTGATGCTGTACAGAATAACAAAAGTTCAAGATGGATTGGAGAGTTCTATGCAGCCAAGAAGCCTAAGTTAGCTGGTGTTGTATCTGGAGATGATATGTGGGATGCAGTGATAGACTCTGTATCTATGCCTGTCATCCCCTTACCTCCTATGTTAAAACCATTAGAAGATATGTTGTGTGGTGGCCTGCCTAATGCAGAGATCATTAATATACTAGCTGCATCAGGTGTTGGTAAGACTTCTATTACAAATGGTTGTGAACTGTTCTGGATATTTAATGCACCATACAAGTGTGGGGTTATCAGTCTGGAGGCTGGAGCTGGCAAGTTCTTAACAAGACTACTCTCCTCTTATTTGGAGAAAAATATTGCTCGCTTCAAAACTAAAGAGGATAAAATACAGTTCCTTGAAGAGAATAGAGATAAGTGTGAAAACTTGTTTAAAGATGAAGATGGCAATGAGAGGTTCTGTCTGGTAGATGATAAGGGAGACTTAGATACACTATCCTCAGTTAAGGGTGTTATAGAGAAGATGATACGACAAGCTGGATGTGAGATTATTATTATTGATCCTATCCAAGACTTATTAGACTCTCTACCTATCGAAGAGCAGGCGGCGTTTGTAGGCTGGCAGAAGAAGATTAAGGCTAGAGATGGCATAACTTTTATTAATGTTAATCACACTCGTAAATCAGGTGGTGGTAAGAAAGCTGGTAGTCAAGGTGGAGAGCTTACAGAAGAGGATATGCAAGGTACGTCTGCACTGTATAAATCTGCTGCTGTTAACATCATCCTAACTAGAGATAAGACTGCTGAAGATCCTGATGAACGTAACACTACTAAGGTGACATTGTTTAAGTCTAGGGATGCAGGAGAGACAGGGCAGGCAGGGTATTTGTTTTATGATCTAAACACTGCTAAACTGCACAATAAAGAAGATTGGGATAGAGGCAACGTAGAGGAGTATTAACATGAATAGAGTACATGAATTACACGAGATTAATATATCAACTAACCCAGAGTATCTGAGAAAGTTGGCAGACAAGATGGAACAAAAGTGGCCTACTTTGAGGGCGGGAGATAGTACATTTATAGCTGTCATAGGACGTACTGCGGATGGTACTACGATAAAGATTAATATAGATCAAGAGTGGTTTGATAAGCCAGTGGGAGTCTAACATGAAAATAGCACAGTTAAATAGGTATAAGACAATCCAGATCATCACTACATGCGGAAGGGAGTTTATTAGATATGACTCTAGTACTAATTGGGTAGAGTCTGATGGCTTTGATGATTATTTAGTGGTGAATAAGAGTGATATTGATTGGCTAGACAGTGTGAGTGGTGTATAGTAGTTATAATGAATATATTATTAGGAGGTTAAATGTCAGTAGATATAACATGGGATATAGAGTCTAACAACTTATTAAATGATGAGAGTATTGATTATACTAAGTCTCCCTACACACTTAAGGATACATACCGTACACATTCTATCGTCATAGAGAGACACGATACTAAAGAGATTATTGCATTCTATAATGGTGATAAATACATCTTAGATGGAAGACGCTTTGAAGAATCAGATGATAAATATACGTATGTGCTAGAGGATTACGAAGGTATTGAATATACTCACTATCAGTTAGATGAGTTCCCAGATTATATTGCTAGTCTTGACTTGGATAAGGTGGTGGGGCATAACACTATCAATTTCGACCACTTATCTTGTAAGCTATATTTCGACATGGAGTACAGCGTAGGGCATTCCCTAGAAGATGTGGATACTTGGCATGGACAATGTATAGACATTGTAGATACAATGATACTATCTAAAGTCTTAAATCCTGATAGATTCGGCGGGCATTCGTTAGACAATATAGCTAAAATGGCTAAACAAGATATGAAGCTAGGCTTCCGTAAAGGTATTAGACAAGAGGACAGGTTTAAGACGTTTGCTGCTGACATGTTATATTATAACATCTTTGATGTGAAGGCTAACACATCTATCTACAATTATCTTCTATGGGAAAAAGGATTGGAAGATTGGAATTGGGAACCTGCTATTTGTCTAGAGAATAAAGTGGCAGAAATTGTAACACGTTCATCTCATCGTGGGTTTAACTTCGATAAGGAGTTGGCTGAGAAGAATATTAAAGAGCTTGACGAATTAATGGAAACACGTAGGGATAGAGTAGAACCACTACTCCCTCCACGTAGAGCCACTAAGAAGTTTCTAAAAGAACATACACCTCCAGCTAGTCAGATACTAGAGAAGGAGATTGCATTTCCTAAATCATTCTTTAATCAGAAGGGTGAGGTGAGTAAGACAGGACAGAATTGGTTAGAGAAGTGGGAAGCTGACTTACATCCAGATGAGGATGAGATATGGATAATAAGTAGAGGCATAACTATTAAAAAAGATTACGATGCTAACGATGATGGTAATTATGGCTTCCCTCCTGTAGCCTTTGTTGAGAAGTCTATGGCAGCTCATATTAAGAAGTTTGCTGAGAAACATGGTGGTAGTTATGATGAAGAGAGTCTGACTATTACAGTGTTTGGTGAGACTATGGGGTTGCCTATTGAAGTGGAGCCTATGAAGACTACTATGGTGGCTACTATTGACGATGTTACTCATATTAAAGAGTGGCTTGTTAGTTTGGGGTGGCAACCTAGTGAGTATAAGATGAAAGACATCACTCTAAAGTCTGGTACTAAGATTAAGAGAGAGGCAGAAGATTTAGAGAAAGCTGTAGACCGCTACGTAGAGGAGACTATGAGTAGTGAGTTTTGTAGAGATAGATGCACACACATGAAAGCCAGAACTACACCTTCTAGTCTTAAAAGTAAGATTATGAAGAAAGCTGAGAAGTACGGATGTAAGGTGTTGACATCGCCTAGCTTCACTGTGGGACAAGAGAAGGAATTATGTAAAGTGTTGGAGCGTATTGCAGAGTCATTCCCTTATGTGAAAGACATTGTAGAGTACCTTACGTTTAAGCATAGACGTTCCAGTATCTTAGGTGGCGGTGTAGAGTGGGAAGACGAGGAAGAAGCAGAGAAAGGCTACTTAGCTAATATCAGAGCCGATGGTAGAATATCTACTAACTGTGACACACTAGGCGCTGGAACAGGACGTATGAAGCATAAGGGTGTTGTTAATGTACCTAGAGTATCTTCGTTGTATGGTAAAGAGATGCGAGGATTGTTCAAGGTGGCTGACAATTGCTATAAAGTGGGAGCGGATTTTGCATCGCTTGAGGCTCGATCCGAGGGTCATTATTGTTATCGTTATGACATAGAGGATAAGCCTTACTGTCAATCTTTAACACTGTCTCAGCCATACGATGTACACACTATTACAGCACAAGGTATTTCTGAGGTGTTAGGTAAGGAGTTTGGACGTACACCAGCTAAAAGTGTTAAGTATGGTTTGACATTTGGAGCTATGGCTGCTAAGATTGCTGCTATGCTAGGTGTAGACTTGAAGACAGGTGAAGGTATTGTAAATGCTTTCTGGGATTCAGCCAAGCCATTAGCAGACTTAAAGAAAGCTGTAGAGAAGTGGTGGAATAGTAAAGGCAATAAGAAGTATATTATAGGGTTGGATGGTCGTAAAGTGGGTACACGTTTTCAACATGCTTTGCTTAACTCTCTATTTCAAAGCTTTGGAGCTATTGCTACTAAGACTATGGCAGTCTTCTATGATAAGCTACTACTAGATGAAGGATTGATGGTAGACTTCTTTAAAGATGATTGGGCTAATATGCGCTACGCACAGTTGATGATTATTATGCACGATGAAGTGGCAATGGAAGAGACTAAAGACAATTTTACATGGAAGAAATTTAGTAGCCAAGAAAAAGCCTTGCAATTTATCGAGGAGGATGGTAGAATATGGAGCGAGATGATTAAAAGAGGAGACAAGGTGTATATCGGCTATAGCAGAGCTAGTGAGTTAATACACACTGCTGTAGATATGACAAATAACCACTTTAAACTTAAAGTACCTTTAGAGATGGGGTATGTAATCGGAATGAATTGGAGTCAAACACACTGATGAGGTTATCATGAATATAGAGTTCACATATACGCCAACCCCGTTGGAGATTTACCTAGAGGATCATTTAAAAAGTGCTATAGAAAGGTGTTGTATGCGTATGGTAGGCAAGGTGGCCCGCCTTGAGAATATGAAGAGTGTTTTATGTAGTGATCCAGATATTAAATACTTCCAAGAAGCACTATTAAAACACCGTATGTTAAATACTAAAATAGGAGTTACATTAGATAATGAAAAGCGTTCAACTTGATGGTATATTAGTAACTGAAACTGATATCGGAAGAGAGATAGTCTCAAGCTGTATGGAGGCTAGGCATAAATATACAATACACCATTTAGGTGAAGATATAGTCTATTGTGATTACGGGTATATACTTGATAAAGATGCTGGGTCTTTTGAGTGGGAATCACCTTCCATCCCTATTCAAGCTACTACACTAGATACTAAATCAATCTGTCCACGTCAACAGGCAGCTAATGCCCTAAGAGAAGCTTATGCTGAATGTGAAGAGTTGGGTATGGATGTGTGTAGCTACAAAGGAGGCTCTTTACATATCACTTATCAACCAGAAGAGGTAGTGTATTAATGACTAAATATTTAACTGTAGTATTTCAACACGAAAACGGTGCTAACCTCCCTGCTAAACTAACAGCAGTTTTTAGTGGCTTAAATAAAGAGTATGAAGATTGTATTATACATGATATAATGGAAGGGGATGCTATTAAAGAGTTGTCTACTATTGAAGATATATTCTCTAATAGTCCTGTAGACTTAGATGAATTTATAGGAGCGCATTATTAATGAGTGAATATACAGTAGTTATGCTGTTAGTATTAGTGCCTTGGATATTAGCAGCCATAGCTATAGGGATGAATATTAAAACAGCGGTAGAGATAGGTGTCTTGCAAAGCAGGATGGAGCAACAAGAAGACTTGACTATGAAAATACTACTGGAGAATATTAATGAGTGAAGACAGGGCAAGGTATAAAGACGGGGATAAGTTTGATTGTAAAGTGGAGATAAGTTATGCAGATTGTGATGATGATGAGTATCATCTGTTTGTAGTAGGTGTGGGAGAAGTAGAAGGTTGCTATGAAGCGGAAGACTTAGACTATATGTTCGACCCAACATACAAAGAACGTATGAAGCAATTACGTATTAAAGAATTAGAAGAAGAATTAACCAACTTGAAAGGAGAAGATGAATGAGTGATGAGCAAGAATATTTAGCACGAGTGGCTATTAATGGGTTTGAGCTAGAACAGGGTTCTCAAGTGGGGCTAGAGCTTAAGTATGATTGGCTAGAGAATGCTTTACGTATGGGCGGTAAGCTGAAGCGCGGCGAGACTATTAGCCAGATTAATATTAAGAGTGATAGTGTAGTTTTGTTTGTTAAGGAGAAGCGGTAATGAGTAATAAACGCAAAGTACATGCAGGACACCCTGTTGTAAATTCAGTCAGTAATAAGGGTAATGATACACAACGTATGATTGGGAACTATGTATTACATCCTAGCAAAGGTTGGAGGCGTATTAGTATAGTAAATATGCTAAAGTATCAGAATAAGATAGCAACATTAATTAATAAAGCAGTATTCAAAACTAACTAAATTAAACTAAGAGGAAATTAAACATGGCTTTAAAGAAAACACAACCAGACTCAACAGGCCCGAAGATTGACTATAACTTTTTATATAGTCAAGTAGAGGACGATACACATGATGCACGAGTGTCTACTATTATTGATGCAGGTATGCAGCAACCAGCTATTACAGTGTATGGCATTAAGATGAATAAGGATAACGTATCCTACTTCGCAACAAATGAAGATGCGTTAGATTACATTGACAAAGCTGAGGATATTGTAGGTGAGTGGGTAGCAGACAAGGAAGGTTACACAGAGCAACCAGAAGAAGTGGATGCTACACAGGAGATTATTTCAGCTAATAACCTAGATGTAGAAGTGGGAGCTGTAATCTATAAGCTAGACTTCCGTATTGTAACACCTAAGCCGCGAGAGGAAGTTATCTATGCTGCTGACCTAGTAGATACGACAGTTGAGTATGTAGAAGGAGAAGAACCTAAGCAGTATCGTGTATGGCTAAACCAGCAAGACTTTATGACTAAGCAGATGAAAGGCTTCTCTACTAAGTTTGCTCCTCCTATGAAAGATGGTGGTCTATGGACATTCTCACCATTGTCTATGCACACTAAGTTAGCAGATGCTACAGGGAATACATCTATCCTTAAAGCTGGAGATGACTTTGGAGACTTGAGCTTACTACTAGGACAGCCGTTTGGTATTCCAACTACTCAGAAAGAGACAAATAGTAAGGGTAAAGACTATGTTAACTTGAAGATTGGCGCTCCTGTACGTTTATCTAAGAAAGCATTGGCATTAGGTATTACAGAGTTGGAGTGTACACCAGAAGCTATCTCTTTTGAGGATGTAACAGTTGAGCAACTAGAGAATATTATGCCTAATCGCTTAGTAATTGCTAAGATTAAGATGGCTATTAACTATGAAGGTTCTCAGATGCAGAAAGCTATTGAGGAATGGGAATCTAATAAATCAGGAGGTAGTACATCTAATGAGAAGACTGAGGATAGTCAGGAAGAAGAATCTCCTAAAGCTGAGAAAAAGAAAGCTCCTACTAAAAAAGCAGCACCTAAGAAGGTAGTAGAGGAAGAAGATGAGGACGATGACGATCCGTTCTAAATAGTATTAAGTAGAGGGTGTGGAGGCTGGAAACAGCCTCTTTATTTATAACACAGGAGATAGATATGGCATTGAAGAAGAAGGATCAAGGCAAGAACAACGATAAGATTAAGGATTCACTTAATCCTGATAATAATCTGGTAGCTGTCATAGACGGGGATTATATTATCTTTAAAGCAAGTGCTGTTGCAGATGAACACTTCATAACAGCTACACATACTAAATCAGGTAGTAGCAAAGAGTTTAAGAATGTAACAGAGTTTAAAGGTAGAGGTAAGGTACTAGGAGGTTGGCTAGGAGAGCAGAATGAGGAACGTACTGAGAAAGGAAAGTCGCTATTAGCACTCGAAGATTTCACTATTACTAAAGGTGTAAGACGTGAGAAGAAGGAGGATGCAGAAGGTAATACACTTACAGACGATAATACATTATCCCACTACTTCTACAGTGCTAGGACTATGCTTACCTCTGTATTAAAGGAATTAGGTGCTAGTGACTACGTAATGTACATCGGTGGCAAGGAAGAATTCAGATTAAACAAGTCTAAACTAATGAAGTATAAAGGTAATAGAGATGATGTACAGAAGCCTCTTATCTTTAAAGAGATGCGCCAATATGCTATAGATCATTTAGATGCTAAAGTGGTGACAGGGGTGGAGGTTGATGACCAAATTATTATAGATGCCTATGGTAAAGATAATCATGTCGTAGTGGGTATTGATAAAGATATATGCTCACAACCAGTAAGAGGTTTTAATCCAGATAAGAGTGATTTGGGTATTCTTAATGGTGCATCTCTGGGCGAGTTGGAATTAGATGCTAAAAGGAAGGTACGTGGTTATGGTTATAAGTTCATGTTGGCTCAATTAGTGCTAGGTGACAAAGCCGATAATTATTCTCCAACATTTAAATCAGATGTTAAGTTTGGAGATGTAAAGGCTCATAAACTACTACATGGCATCTCTAGTGAGAAAGAGGGGTTGGAACGTGTAATAGAGCAGTACAAGTTATTCTATCCAGAACCTGTTGTGACAGAGGATTACAGAGGAAATCCTATGCAAATAAATTGGCTAAGTGTATTGGAGGAGATGTTCGTCATGGTGAATATGCAGAGAGTAGAGAATGATACTCGAAGTGTGTTTACAGAATTTAGTAAATATAATGTTGAATACGAATATGCCGATTAAGTCAGATTTAAAAGGTGAGGTTTTTGGGAGGTTAGTAGTAACGGGGGAAGACCCTGCAAGGGTTAAAGGGGGGAGGCTTAAATGGTTTTGTAATTGTAGTTGTGGTACACTGAAAAGTGTCCTAGGCTATTCTCTTATCAGTGGTAATACTAAGTCTTGCGGTTGTTTAAAAGATGAAGCAGTTGTGAAAAGGAATACCACCCATAACCTAGCACATGCACCTACCTATCAAGTTTTCTTAGATATGAAACGTAGGTGTTACAACAAGAGGCATGTCCAGTATAAGAATTATGGTGGCAGGGGTATTAGGATGTGTGATAGGTGGTTAGAATCCTTTGAGAATTTCCACTATGATATGATAACATCTTATAAAAAGGGCTTGCAAATAGACAGGAGAGATAACGACAAAGGTTATTACAAGGAGAACTGCAGGTGGGTTACTTATACCCAGAATAACCACAATAGCGGAAGCCTACTGGACTCCTCTAGTATGTATAAAGGAGTGAGCAAGACGAAAGGGGATACTGGATGGGTAGCCAGAATAAGAAGGGAGTACTTAGGCAGGTTCACATCTGAACAAGAAGCCGCAAAAGCTTATAATGTGAGGGCTAAAGAGTTGTTCGGTGAATATGCTTACCTTAACAAAATAGAGGAGTAGTTAATGTTTAACCTAATACAACTATACCTAGCACCACTAGGAGTACGTATGCACATAGACCACCCTACTATAGCTAGTTATGTAGTGAATAGTAAACCTCCAGAGGATGAACTGGGCGATTACAATGTGACTTACTACCTGAAGGGTGATGTACGTGAAATGCAAATAGAAGGAGAGTTTATTTATGACGAGTGATAAAAGATACATAGCAGTTTTATACGTAGACAAAGTTAAGAACAACTATACACCTATAGAAGATGTTAGTTACATTTATATAAATGAAGATGATTATGAGAAGGAGTTATTTGATATCTACTTAGATGGTGTGATAGTGGATGACTTCAGTGTAGATGTAGCTGTATTTAGACATGCAATAGGACAAGTGGGAGACAGAGACTATGAAGAGTAATACAGAGCAAGAGTTTAATAAGATGGTATCTAACCTAGTCAAGTCTGGAGATGATATCCTGATAGAGTTAACACCAGAGCAAGCACACCTATTACACATGGCTGTAGGTGTATCAGGAGAGTCTGGAGAGCTATTAGATGCTATTAAGAAATACACTATCTATCAGAAAGAATTAGACTTGGTAAATGTCATTGAAGAGATTGGAGATATCTATTTCTACTTGCAAGGGCTGGAAGCTGCACTAGGACTAACACGAGAGGAGATATTACGTAGGAATATTGTTAAGCTTAATGAGAGGTATAGCGAAGGTAGTTATAGCAATGAGCAAGCTAAGACGAGGGCTGATAAGCTATGAGTAAAGAACTGTGGGAACTCTACCCTCACATTTGGAAAACTAAAGCTGCATTGTTTACATACATAAGAGGAGGATTACGACGAGCATTGTGGGAGAAGTACCCTATTAAGTTTGAATTTAAGAAGGAACAACTAACTAAACCGCCACTAGGCTATACAGGCAAGGCTAGGTCTGGTACGGAATGTGCATTAACAGGTGTATGGACGGGGAACTCTAAGTTAGAGGTGGATCACGTCGAGGGGAATGCAAGTTGCAATGATTGGGATGATATCTTACCGTTTGTGCAACACTTGCTGACAACCAAGTATAACATGCAGCTAGTGGATAAGGAAGCACATAAGATTAAGAGTTATGCAGATAAACATAAACTATCTTTTGAGGAGGCTACAGCAGTTAAGAAGGCTATTCTTATATGTAAAGGAGATGAGAGGCAATGGCTGATTGATAACGGTGTAGTTCCAGAGAGCAACGCTAAAAAACGTAGGATTCAAGTTGAAGATAAATTGAGGAGTGATGTATGACTACTAAAGAGTATTATAATAAACACGTAAAACCATTCGCATTTGACGATACTATTAAATATGAGGATCTGAATTGGTGGGATAAGTTATATATGTGGTATATTAAAGACTAATAATAGTGCAAACATAGAGGAATAAATTATGGTATTAAGGGATAATAAAGTGAAGTTGCAGCTTATTAAACTGGACGAGGGAGGTTATACTCAGAGGGAGATACAAGATATAACTCAGGTCAGACAATCAACTATTTCAGATTTCTTAAGTAAGAGGACGTATACTAAGTGGTGGAGTGAATATGAGGGGGGTGTGATAGTACGTAATGATGAGTCAATTACTAAAAATCTACAGGTAATAGGAGGAGACACTTGCTTGACTTATAAAGGTGATGATCCCTTATTAGAAGAACCTATCTTATCAAAAGAGCAGATTAAGAAACATGCGCCTAAGATACTAACCCTTGATATTGAGACAGCGCCATTAAGAGCAACAGTGTGGGGTATTTGGCAACAGAATGTTCCAGTGAGTCGTATTAATACAGATTGGTATTGCCTATCATGGGCAGCAAAATGGTTTGGCAGTAATGACGTAATGTATGAGGATAAGAGGGAGACTTGGGATACAGAAGATGATTACAACCTGATCCAAGGTATGTGGAAGTTACTAGATGAAGCTGATATGGTTATCACTCAGAATGGTAAGAAGTTTGATATTAAACGTCTTAACACTAGGTTCCTTATGCACGGAATGAAGCCACCATCCAACTTCAAACATGTAGATACCCTACAAGAGGCTAAACGTTGGTTTAACTTCTCTTCTAACAAGTTAGAGTTTATGACTGACAAGTTGTGTAAGACGTATAAGAAGTTAAAGCATGGTGCTTATGCTGGTAACACACTTTGGGATGCTTGTCTAGTAGGGGATATGAAAGCATGGGATGAGATGGAAGAGTACAACATCTATGATGTATTATCCCTAGAAGAGTTATACACTATCTTGCGTCCATATATGAAACTACACCCTAATCTAAACGTATTCTACGATGATAATAAGCTTAGATGTAATTGTGGTGGAGAAGAGTTCTCACATAATGGATATCACTATAGTAACTTGAGTAAGTTTGATAGGTTCTCTTGTGATAGTTGTGGATCAGAAGTTAGAGGACGTGTTAATCTCTTCTCTAAAGAGAAACGTGCTTCTCTTAGGATGAATGTAGTAGGATGATACATGAGAGCTAAACTTGAACTAAAAGGTAAGGTATTTAATAGGCTAGAGGTTATCAAGGAGGATAGCCAAAGGTCTGCTAGTGGAGACATCAAGTGGGTATGTAAATGCACTTGTGGTGATAAGGTTAGTGTAATAGGGAGTAACTTGAGAAATGGTAACACGGGGTCTTGTGGTTGTTTAAGTTTAGACACCTTACACGAAAGGAACACTACACACGGTTTGTCTAAAGATCCTTTATACCTAACATACAGGGGTATGCTAAACAGATGTTTAGACAAAAAACATGTAAGCTATAAGAACTATGGAGGAAGATGTATTACTATCTGTGATTATTGGTTAGTATCTGTAGATAATTTTATAAAAGATATGACAGTAGGGTACAAAGAGGGTCTTGAATTAGATAGAAGGGATAATAATAAAGGGTACTCCAAGGAAAATTGTAGGTGGGCAACTCATTCTGAGAATATGAGAAACAGAAGGGGTTTATTAGGGACGAGTAAGTATAAAGGTGTATCGAAGAATAAAGGCAAATATAGAGCGAGAGTTAAGGTCAATGGTAAGGAGAGGTCGTTAGGTGTATTCACTTGTGAAGTCCAAGCAGCCTTAGCTTATAACAAAGCAGCATCCAAACTCTTTGGCGAATATGCTTACTTAAATATAATAGAGGAATAAGTTATGCAAGAAGAAAATGAACTAGATAGCACGATAATCACATACCAATCGCCTTATGATAATGCTTTCTCTGTTAATCCACATATTGAGACTTGGCCTGAGTTGATAATTGAGTTTAGCAGGGTGTTAAATAAGGCAGGTTACTTCATACCTATTGACTTAATTGAGGAGGCGATGTATGATACTTCAAAGAAACTTAAGATTAGGTTAGAGACTGAGGGTTTAGAAGGTCAATTAGATTTACCACTGGAGTAGGAGAAGTATATGAGTAAAGGTATTATTGGCGTAGATGTAGACTTAACTGTAGCTGATAGTAGTATAAGCCACTGGGATTTTCTTCAACAAGTATCTGAAGATGGAAACTCTTGTATGCCTAGTGGCGTATTAGACTACGACCTTAGCACCTACTTCAATCTGCCTAAATACATTGATAGTATGGACTTCTGGAGATATGATGACTTATATGATGTCAAACCTTGTGATCTAGAGTTGGACTACTCTGCTAAAAGGATTACAAGAAGAGCTATACAACCTATTAAGAATAGTGTACAATGTCTACAGTCATTATCTTCCCAAGGATGGGAGATTGTATTTATATCACATGTCAAGGGTGGGCATCATAAGAGTAAGGTGGGATGGCTTAAACGTCACTTCCCTTTCATGGATGGCTTCATAGCAACTCAAGAGAAGGGATATGTTAATTGTGATGTGTTTATAGATGATAGACATAATCATTTGAATAGTATGGATGCTTACTGTAAGATAAAGTTTGACACAGTGTATGAACAGAGTGTAGAATTAGAACATGTAAACCTGATTAGTAATGATTGGGTTGAAATTGAAGAGTTTATTAATAAATTATAGGAGAGTGTTATGAGTGTAATTGAGATTGGATTAGCTGCATGTATAGTAATATTGTTTATATGGAATGTAGTCTTGATGCTTGATAAGGAAGATAAACTAACTTGTGGTTCGGAGTTAGATAAACTAAGAAAGGCATTAGGATATACACAAACCTTCTATGATTATCACACTCCAGATTATACAGTACACCAGCGTATCAATCTCCTAATGGATCATCTAAACTTAGAGATTAAAGAAGGTGAGCCTAGTACCACTGTATTAGTTAAGAAGAAGCCGATTAAGAGGGGTAAATAACTGTGAGCCAATTGGATATGTTGTTGTTATTTTGGCTACTACCTAGTCTAATAACATTGCAATTATTTATTATTTATAATAGAGTGGGTTTTCATATTAGACTCGGGTTAGCTGATTATGACTCAAGAGATTGGGTAGCAGCATTCCTTACATCAGTATTTTACCCTATAGGGCTGATGGTTATGACGTTGTATATAGTATTATCATATGATAAGTATGGTGAAATACTGACTAAAGAGATTAAGTTTAAATGGAGGAAGTAATGGTTAGTCTAACAGGTAAAGTGATTATATTAAACTCCCCGCCCAACACAGGGAAGGATTCTATTGCTAATGCTATTTGTAATATTCATACACATACTAAGCATAGACAGTTCAAGGATAAGCTGTATGAAATTACTGCTATGCTGTTTAACCGTAACCTTTTAAGTTTTAAACATGCAGCCAATGATAGGGTATTAAAGGAGACACCTTCTGAGAATCTAACTGTACCTAGCAAAGAGTTCCATAAGATTACAGCTCTCACTAAGTCTAATAGAGCATTTACAATAGCCGAGGGATGTACATTATCTGGTGATTATAATGTCCCCATCTCTCCTAGAGAAGCATTGATATACACATCTGAGATTGTAATTAAGCCTAGATTTGGAGATAAGTACTTTGGCCTAGCTGCTGCTGATTCTATTAGGAATGATCGTAATGGTAGTGTATTCAGTGATGGAGGCTTCCAAGAGGAACTATCGCCTATTGTAGATGTCGTAGGAGAAGAAAATGTGTATATTGTACAATTCACTAGAGGAGATAAACTAAACTTCTTAGGTGATAGTAGAGATTGGTTAGAACCTTATGGCAATATTAACTTGATCCAGACAACTAATGATGGTACAATAGATGAAGTAGTTGATTACATACTAAGTCAGATTAAACAATAGGAGAATAATATGAGTAATGATATTAATATTAACTTAACCATCAAGCAAGGTGCATCTGAGGAGGAGATTGCAGCTCTTGTAGCAGCAGAGTTTAAGAAACATACTAAGCCTAAGTTCCCTAAGTGGGAGGAGTTGGGAAAGATTAGTGGTAGTTGGGTAACTGAAGGGGCTGAAGTTATTGGTGATGGGGATTGCCCTATAACTACATACAGTTATAATCGTAACGTCTGGCCTACTAAAGAACTAGCAGAGGCATGTCTAGCTCTATCACAATTAGCTCAATTACATGATTATGTGAATGGAGATTGGAAGCCTGATTGGAACTGCGGTCATATCAAGCACGTTATTGAGGTGTATCGGGATGGGGTTAGTACAGATCGTTACGCACATACTCAGTACTTCCTAGCATTCAAAGATGAAGGAACACGAGATGGATTCCTAGAAGCATATCATGACTTAATTGAGATTGCTAAGCCTTTGCTGTAATAGCTATATAAAGCCCTTCGAGAAGGGGTCAAACGTCCATCCTAAGAGCTTTTTAGCTTAAAGAGGTAGGGTAGGTAGGGGCAAATACAAGAGGGCTTAGAGAGGCTTACAGGGGCATATAGGAGGGTAAACTATATAAATAAAGTGCTTGATAAGTTGCAAGGAATTGGGTTATAATAGGTACTTAATTAAATAGAGGAGAGAGTAAGATGAGTGAAGAAGTATACACACTTTTATATAAGGCTAATAATCCCTTCCATAGTAATGGGATATTAAAGTCTGAGGGTACATTAGAAACGTTGGAAGGCCTTATTGCCTGTAGAAGTGGATATACATTCTATGGTATTTATAAGAAAGTGATGGACGTAGATATTAAGCTTACTAAAATAGAGGAGTTATTATGAAAGATATGTTAGGCACAGAGGTAGTGGTAGGTGACAGTGTTATTTACTTTGACCGCGAGATGGGAGATGGAGATGGCGCTTTGACAGGAGGTGTGATTAAAGATATTAAACACAGTGCTACGTTAGTAGAAGGTGTAGATGAAGAAGGAGCTTGGCTATTAAGTGACGAGTTTGCATA
>Ga0208643_1000256_pt1 | contig 35800 bp, 45 predicted proteins | sample VirMetDEL_Nov_12_FD_184516 | JGI IMG/M metagenome (GOLD analysis project Ga0208643, IMG submission 184516) | Aqueous microbial communities from the Delaware River and Bay under freshwater to marine salinity gradient to study organic matter... | ecosystem: Environmental > Aquatic > Marine >...
TACAGTTTTTAACACCACTAGCAAGTCTGGCAGGGTCATGGATTGATGCCAAGACTACAAAGCAAGCTGCTGAAGCCAAGTTAAAACTTACAGAAGCCGAAGCGAAAGCAAAGATACTACTGTCTGAAAAGACAAGCGTTGCCGATTGGGAGCGGGTCATGGCAGAGAACAGCGGATCGTCATGGAAGGACGAATTTTTTGTAATTGTCCTAAGTATTCCATTAATTTTAGCCTTCGTTCCGGGTGCAGAAGGCATTGTAGATAGAGGCTTTGAACAGCTTCATAAGGCACCGGACTGGTATTTTTACAGCTTGGGCATTGCAATTTCAGCTTCTTTTGGTGTGAAGGGCTACAAACAATTCGTTAGGAAAAAATGATGTATACTTATTTTGTTAAGTCTGTAGACAGAGTTGTTGATGGTGACACAATAGACATCAGCATAGATCTTGGTTTCGATCTTACCAAGAAAGAACGTGTTAGGCTTGCTGGTATAGATACCCCAGAAAAAAGAACTAAAGATCTAGCAGAAAAAAAGATGGGCTATCAAGCCACAGAGTTTTTAGAAATGCATCTTTTGGAAGCAACAAAGCTTACTGTAAAGACTGAAAAAGACGGTAAATTTGGTCGTATGCTTGGTTGGTTGTACAAATCAGACGAAGACACAAAGTCTATTAACCAAATTATGATAGATAAAGGTTACGCTTGGTCATATGACGGTGGCACTAAAGAAAAGAACCTTGAAGATCTTATGGCAAAAAGGAATGAATCTGATGGCGTTTGAAGCATTAAAAATGTTACAGGAAAAGTGCGGTGTAACTCCAGACGGGGCGTTTGGCCCCAATACCGCAAAGGCTATAGTGGCTCACCATGAGTTGTCTCCAGAAAGAGGGGCACACTTGCTAGGCCAAGTAGTACATGAAAGTGGAACATTTAAATACACAAGAGAGAATTTAAACTATTCTGTAGATGCTATGATGAAAGTTTGGCCTAGCCGTTTTCCCACAGAAGAAAGCGCCGAGCCGTTTGCTAGAAACCCAAAAGCACTGGCTGAAAACGTGTACTTTGGCAGGATGGGGAACGATACGAAAGAAAAATCTAGCGCCTACATAGGCCGAGGATTTTTGCAATTGACCGGATATAACAACGTCAGATCTTTTGCATCAGATATGCGTGTACCAGAGGTTTTAGAAAACCCTCATTTGTTAGAAGAAGACTATGCAATGGACACGGCTTTGTGGTTTTTTAAAAAGAACAATCTATGGAAAATATGTGACGAAGGTGTTAATGATGACACTATTAAAAGGCTAACTAAACGGATAAACGGTGGTTACACTGGGTTAGATCATCGTGTAAAAGAAACAAAAAAGATTTACGAGTGGATATCTTAGTACATTGGTGCTAAAATAAGATATATTTTGTTGGAGAGATAAATGGCTTTATCAGATATAATTAAAATTGGCGCTTCAATCTTAGGTGGTGGCGGCAATCCAATTACAAGTTTAGCCACTAATTTTCTTCTTAGTAAGGCTCTTGGAGCCGATACAAAAGATGCTATAAAATACGCTGGATTAGGTAGTCTTCTTTCAGGCGGACTGGGAACACCCGGTCTTTTTGGCGGACAAACCGAACAAATGTCTGATATAAAAGGCATAGCCCCGGCAATAAAAAATAAAAACGTACCAATAAGTAAAGCAACATCAGATATAGCTAAACAAGGCATAGCAAGTATAGAACCTGCAAAAGGTACATTAGGTGTTTCCCCTTTTCTTGTTAAGTCAGGAATACTTGATGCTGAAGGCAAAACCGCCGATCTTTTAAATTCACCTATTGGAGAAATGTTATTGTTTGGTGGCGGTTCAGCGTTATTAGACAGGCTTTTAGGTTCTGATGATGGTGATTACAAAGAAACTCCCTTTGGTGGTGTTGAAGGTTTTACAAAATTAAATGTGCCAAGAATTAGGCAGGCCGCTGCAGGTGGATATATTGAGGGAGAATACTTTCCTAGAAGAAACGGTGGCATTATGCCATCTGAAGGTTCTGGTCAAAAGGATGATGTGCCTGCTATGCTTATGGCAGGTGAATTTGTATTGAATAAAAATGCTGTCAAGGGTTTAGGCAATGGTGATCTCAATAAGGGTATTGAGAGAGCTTATGCCATGCAGAACCGACTTGCATCACAAGGAGCGTAAGAATGGCTGATCCATATGTAACAGTAAATCGCCGCCCAGAGTATCTTGAGTTACGAGAGAAAGCACTCTTAGATGCGATATTTGGCGAATATGATGAAGCCACAGGTTTTAGCGGGGGTCTTATGCAAGACCCTAATATGTTTAAGATTGCACCATTTAGACTAGCACAACAAATGGGTAGAGATCCCTCCACAGGCGAAATTACAGACTTTGGACTTGAGACATTTGCATCTCAAAGATTATCTCAAGATCAAGATGGAGATGGAACACCTGATTTTATGCAGCGTACAGATCCATACTTCAATCAAGCGCAATCAGGTTTGGGTCAGGGATTAGGTGCGTTAGGACAAGCTAGAGATATTATTTCAGACCCAATGTCTGTTCAAAACTATATGAATCCATTTCAACAAGCTGTTATAGAAGAAACAGAGAGAGACATTGATCGTCAAGGTCAGGTTGCTTTGAATAGAGCTTCAGACCAAGCTATTAAAGCAGGGGCATTTGGTGGATCGAGGCAGGGCATACAGGCCGCAGAGGTCGAGCGCAACATCATGGATGCGAAGCGCAAAGCCACAACAGATCTTAGAATGAAAAACTATGCACAGGCTCAAAAAGCTGCACAAGAATCAGGTAGACTTGTTGGTGGTATAGGGCAATCTTTTGGAACTTTGGGCACTCAGGCTGCTGATACTGGTCGTGTGTACGGTGCTATGGCACCTGCGGATCTAGCCTTTATGCAAGGCACAGGAGAGGCTGAAAGAGCCTACCGTCAGCAAACAATTGATACAGCTAGACAAGAGTATCAAAGACCAACTGAACAGGCTTTATTGCCTTATAATTACGCATATGGTGCAATATCTGGAACACCTTCTGCGGGTCTCTATAGCCAAACACAACAACCAATGTATGGCACAAACCCAATGTTGGCTGGAATAGGAGCATATACCGCCCTTCAAGGTATTGGACAGCAGCAGTAAGGCGAACAATTATGAGTGATGAATTAAACAAACTTTATACGTCAGAGCTGATAAGAAGAGGTTTAGGTGACGCTGATTACATAGGTCCATATGGAATAACTACACCTCCTAAAAGAAAAATAGGTGAGATAGGGCAAGGTATTTTAAGTGGTATAGAAAAAATCGGTAATTTTACTGAATTTCTTACAAGTCCAAAAGTTGGCCTTCCCAAAAAAATAACAGATAATGTAGTTGTTCCAGCTTATGAATATCTAATGAGTCCATCTGAAATTGCCAAACAAAAAGCTCAAGAAAAAAATAATTCTACAACTAAAAGCCTTCCCTTAGATGAATTATTTTATTCTTCAGATAGCTTTAGAGATAAAGAACAAAAAATAGCTGAAGATCAAGGTATGCGTTTTGACCCTGTAGATTTAACCGAACAAATAAGAGATTTAACTCCAAGTGGTCCAAAGCTTGATCGCCTAGCTATGGATGAAGAAGAAAGAAAAGATGCAACTCAAAGAACTGAAGAGTTCAGAGAAAAGGAAGCTGAGATAGCGGCTGCACAAGGCAAGCCAGAATTAGGAGGCGAAGCTTTACAAAAAGCAGCAGAAGCCGCGGAAGATGCTTTTGCTGGTGGCGTTCAGCAGTATGCGAACGATGCAGGAATTAACATACCCACCACACCGAACATGAGCAAAGAAGAAGCTCTTGAAAAATATAAACAAGAATTTGCTAATGCTACGGGTATAGATATTAGCGGTAAAGTAGACAAAAGTTCAGCTTTAATGGCTATGGGTTTATCTCTCATGCAAAACAGAGCAGGCAAAGGTTTTAATGTAGGGCGTTTGCTTAGTTCAGTAGGAGAGGCTGGAGAAAAAGCGTTGCCTGCATTAGAAAAAGCTAAAAGTGAGGCAAAACAGGCTAGAATAGCTGCAGGAAAGTACGCTTTACAACAAATAAAATCTGATGAAGATGCTTCAGCAGCTATTGCAGCAGAAGAAAAAGCATTTCAAAGAGAAAGATATTTTAAATTACTTGATATAGATGCTGATCTTAAAAAAGAAGAAATTAAAGCTGGTGCAAAAGTCGGTGAAATAAAAAATGTAAAAGTTGATAAAGTCATAAACGGTCTAGAAGTTCAAAGAGGAAGAGGAGTGACTGGCGCTATTTTTGCTTTTCCTCAAGATGCTCTAAGAGATTCTGCAGGGGCTTTGAGATCTATAAATGGAGCCTTAACAACAGTTAACCAAATGAACGAGTTGCTTGAACAAATAGACAGCGAAGAAAGTCCAACTTTTACATTAATATCGGACACCGTTAATTCTGCATTAGTAGGTGCAGGACTTGTAGACGCTGAAGTTGTATTTGGTGATTCCAAAATGGGTAAAAGAGAACAAGTAAAAGTTCTTCAAGATTCTATAATTACTCAATTTAAAAGAATGTTAACTCAAGAAACTGGAAATGGAATTTCTAAAGATGATGTTTTGAGAGTAGAAAAATTATTAGGAAAAGTTGATTTGTTAGGAAACCCTCAAGAATCTATTATGAGATTAAATGAAATTGCAACTTTATTTAAAGGAAAAAGAAAAGCTGTAAGAGGTGTTCTTGATGAGCTTCAAGATCCTGACTCTTATCCTACAACTGGCGAATATGAAAAAAATATGGAGCTTTTCCCATCTTTGGTAGAAAATAGTTTAGAATATTCTGTTCTTGACAATAAGGGCGCATCTTTAATTGATGTGAAAGACAAATAAAATGGGTGTAATTTCTGTAGAAACAAAATATGGACCTCTTAATTTTTCTATAAAAGGAGAAAAGCCATCTGCAGCAGAACAGCTAAGAATACAAGATGTTTTAACTGATAAAGAATCTTACTTTTCAAAAGAAACAATAAACGCTTACAATAAAACAAAAAAAGGTAAAAATGCAGGATTTGATTACAAAACAGGTATTCAAGACAAAAAACTGCGCCGTATGTTGGGTCGAGCGGATACACAAGAAGATCAAGAAAAAGTTCTTATGGATGGATTCGGCTTAACACGAGACCAATTTACTCGTGATAAACTAGGTAATCTTGCCTTAATGCCAGAAGCCGCACAAAAGTTCGGAATAGAATCAAGCGTTCCAGTAATGATTGACGAAAGTGGATTAACCATGAGAGATCTCTCTGATCTTTCTGGTCTAGGAACAACTATTGGTGGCGCTGTTACAGGCGCTATTGCTGGTCAGGCAGCAATACCTATTCCTATCGTTGGAGCTACAATTGGTGCAGCACTCGGTGGTGGTGGCGGTAAAGCCATAGAAGAGGGTATTGAAAGCTTTCAGGGAGTTCAAGCTCAAGAAGGATCTGAAGTAGGAAAAGATATTCTAAAAGAGGCTGCAATAGCTGGCGCGGGTGAAGGTATATTTGGTTTACTTGGTAAGACTTACAGAATTATTCGAGGAACAGACCGCGTAGGGAAAGGCGTTCCAGAAGAAAGAGTAGCGGATATTTTAGCGGCTGATAAGAGGGGCTATAAGCCATCAGCTAGTGCTTTAGGTGTTCCCTCATTAGTATCTCGTCAACAAGCATTGTCAGAAAAAGCTATAGGTACATCTAAAAGGTTAAGAGATAATCATGAAAATATAATGAGTGATTTGGCTCGTTATCGTGAAGGATTGACAGAACCTAGCGTTGAAGGAACCGCATCTGTATTAGGAAAAGCTGCTAAAACAGGAACTACAAAACTCAAAGGTGAAGTTAGAAAAACTGAAAAAGCTTTAATAAAACATATGGACGATATAGCAGTTCAGTTAGGAAAAGCGTCTGATCAAGACTTAGCTATTGACGAAGATTTGTTTAAAATATTTGAAGATTCTTACAGAGCTTTTGATGGTCAAGTTGATGATGCTTTTGAGAATATAAGCAGAGCTATGGACGATACCATAGGAAATGCTAAAATTTTCAATACAAAAGGCATGGCGGATGATGCAAAACTAGAAATAGAAAAGTATGTGGCGGCACAGCCGGGAACTAATTCAGCAGCAGCTAAAGATGCTTTGCAAAAAATTATTGATCTTGGTGATGAGGCATCATTTTCACAATTATATATAGCTCGTAAAAGTCTTAGGGATGCAGAATTTAGGCGTATGACTTCAGATACAGTTGAAAGTGTTTCTGATAAATTTATGCCGCAAGTTGATAATTTGTTAGGCTCAAAAAGCATTGATGCCATACTTGGTAAAAGAGGGGTTACAAGAGCAGGCAGACAATTTACAAAAGAACAAAGAACGACACTTAGACAAGCTTCAAAAGATTTAAATGATGCTCGTAAAATGTATAAAGAGGGCAATCAAAAGTTTGAAGCAGTAAGTGAAGCTATAAGCAAAAGAGATCTTATAAATAAAATAAAAAATAATGCTCCAATAAATGAATCTAATTTAGCAAAAAATTTAATTAAAGCTAATAATCCCAAACTTTTATCTGATGCAGAAAAAGCTGTTAATAAGTTTAAAGGAGAGGGTGCTTTTAGTCCTATAAAAGAAAGAATAGCGTCTGAGTGGCTACGCAATGCCATGAGCAAGTCTTTAGATGTTAAAAATGGCAAATGGTCTGGAGCTAAATTTAAAGATAAGATTGATGGGCTTGGCTCTACTGCAAATGAGCTTTTTGGGCAAAATGCAGCAGAAATAAAAAAATTAGCCGAACAAATGAACGTTTTAAGTTTAAGAAACGTTGATGAGGATTTAATAAAAAACTTTATAGAAACTGGTGCTGATGATGCTGCAGTTGGTTTGCTTAGAAAATTGTCTAAAGAATTAGACGAGCTGTCAGTCTTTACACAAAATCAAGTTATGAGAAAATTAAATAAAGGCACATTAACGCCTACTGAAGCTGCAGAATATTTAGCAAGTGGTTCAGTTCGTGCTGAAGATGTAAAAGCTTTAAAATCATACTTTGCTAACAGTGCAGAAGATATGAGTACTATTCAAAGCTATTACATGGATAGTTTAGTGGGTGATTTTGAAAAAACATTTTTAACTGATAAAACTCAATTTACAAAACTTGGTAGTAAGTTTGCAAAAGATGAAGCTAAAATAAAAGAAATATTTGGCGATGAAATGGGCAAGGATATGCTTGAATTTGGTCGTATTATGAAGCTCCTTGGTGAGTCTGCTCCCGGCGGTGATCTTGTTGCAGCAAACATTGCAGCAAGTCCGTTAGAAAATTTAGGTGTAATTGCTCGGCTTAGTGTTGTTGGTTCATTGTTTTCTAGCGGACCTTTTTACAAAATGTTTTTAAAAAAATACAAAACTTCAGCTAGAGGTGCAGATGCTAAAACAAGAGGACAAATTGCAGGAGAAATTATATCAGACGCTATAAAGTCTACTATGGCACAAACTACTGCTCAATCAACAAACGAGGCTTTAAGCAGCGCATCAGATCAAGCAAGATCACTGATACAATCAGAATTAAAGCCAAAACCAAAAGCAACACCAGTCCCTCAAGTTTTACCGCCAGTGGTTACTTCACAACCAAAACCAGCAGAAAGCAGGCTACCAACTGTTAGACAAAGGGCAAAAGAAAACCCTGCAGTAGCCGCCACATTGCTTGGTGGTCTAGGAAGTGCAGGGTTGCTTTAGTCTTCTATGACGGCGCTTAGTCCGCCAGAAACAGATCGTATCGGTTCGTGAGGCGGTATAAAGCCCTGTTTGTCGTAAGCATCGTCAACAATCAAAGAAAGTTGTTGCGAAATATTCCTACGTTTTTTTTGCGACATCTGAACTATTTTCTTATAAGTTTCCACAGAAACGCTTATAGACTTGTATTTAGTAGTTGCAGGCACTAGCATAACTCCCATAATGTACTTGAAACCAAGATATAATCCCAAGTTAAAAAGGTCAAGACCAAAGTATGGTAATAAGAAAACCACCGTACATGGAATTACATTTGACTCTAAATGGGAATCAGAACGTTACCTCTATTTGAAGTCTCTTGAAAAGGCAGAACGAATCAAAGATTTAGAGCTACAGCCTCGTTACAATATCATGGTAAACGATCAAAAGATCTGTGCATATATAGCCGACTTTAAATATAATAAAGAGAACGCAGATGGCATATGGGAGCATATTGTCGAAGATGCCAAAGGTGTAGAAACCCCTGAATTTAAACTAAAAAAGAAGCTGATGAAAGCTGTTTTTGATATAGATATATATTTATCTAAAAAAATTCCTTGACTTTCATCCCATACTTTGTCATAATTAAGTTTCTAGAAAATTAAACGTGGAGGTTGCCATGAGCAATCAATTACTTGAGCGCAGGGAAGAGCTGCGCGTTGTGATCGCAGGGCTTAAAGAAGAGCTTTCTGATCTAAATGAACAAATCCAAGATACTTGGCTACAACAGGTTCGTGATGCTTTACGAGCCGATGGTAAGGATTTTGGTACAACTACAATCATAGCTGATAATAAAAAGTTTAAGGCTACGGTTCGTAAGAAGGTGACTTGGGATCAGGATATGCTTCGTGATCGCTTAAATAATATGTCACCAGAAAATGCGCAACACTATGGAAAGATTGTTTTTTCTGTAGAGGAACGCAAATACACAGCCGCACCACCAGAAATCAAACAGCAGCTTGAAGACTGCAGAACGGTAGATCTTGGTGCTTTCTCATTCGAAGAGGATAAATAAATGGGTTTACAAATTATAACAGCCGAACAACGGCTTGCAGAAAAGCGCGGTCATAAGATCGTAGTCTGTGGTGCTAGTGGTGTTGGTAAAACAACATTAGCAAAAACATTAGATCCAAAGACAACACTGTTTATGGATCTTGAGGCAGGGGATGCCGCTATCGAGGGACATCCAATTGATGTCATTCGTCCACAAACGTGGGCAGAATGTCGTGACTTTGCTTGTTATCTTGGTGGCGGCAATCCATCTTTGCACGAGGATCAGTGCTATAGTCAGGCGCACTATGAAGGTGTTTGCCAGACATATGGTGATCCAGAAGTTAACTTAAAAAACTATCAAACGCTATTTATCGACTCAATCACAGTCGCAGGGCGTTTGTGTTTTCAATGGTGTCAGCAACAGCCAGAGTCTAGATCAGACAGAACTGGCAAGTTAGATACTCGTGCAGCTTATGGTATGCATGGACGCGAAATGATGTCGTGGCTTACACATCTTCAACACATTCGTGATAAGAACGTAATCTTTGTTGGTATTCTAGACGAATATACTGATGATTATGGGCGCAAACAATATGCGCTTCAGATCGAAGGTTCAAAAACTGGCAAAGAATTACCGGGCATCGTAGACGAAGTTCTTACGATGGCAGTCTTGGGAGGCGAGAACGGCTCTTTTCGTGCCTTCGTTTGCGATGCTCTAAATGAGTGGGGCTATCCTGCAAAGGATCGTTCTGGTAGGCTCGATACACTTGAAGAGCCACATCTTGGTAAACTTATTGAAAAAATGGGTAGTGGGGGAAACACAGAGAGAAAGTTAAACTTTGTGAACCCTAATGAACAGATTTTAACAGAAGGGACAGAAAATGTTGAATCTAAATAACGCAGCGGTGTCAGAAGCACCAACACAAACACGCACACTTATTCCAAACGGTACGCTGTGTCGTGCAATTATTGTGGTCAAAATGGGTGACACAGAGATCCCAGAGTTTGGCAACGGTATGTGGTTTAAAAAGTCAGCCACCTCAAGTGCTAAATGGATGGAACTAGAGTTTACAGTTGTTGGCGGTGAGCATGATAAACGTAAGTTCTGGCATCGTCTTTTTGTCGATGGAGACAAAAAAGGTTCTAGCGGTATTCCAGTAGCCAAAGAGATTGGTTTGTCTACATTACGGCAAATTATTGAAAGCGCTAATAACATTAATCCATCTGATATGTCAGAGACTGCGGTTCAAAGGCGAAACATTGGTGGCGTTAATGACTTGAGTGGAATGGAAATTTGCGCTAAAGTCGGAATTGAAAAAGGCACAAACGGTTATGAGGACAAGAATAAACTCATGGCAGCAGTGACACCGAACCAGAAAGATTTTATCCCTTCTGGACAAGCACCGATGGCGCAAGCCCCTGCGGTTCAACCGCAACAGGCAGCGCAGCCAACATCTGGTGCAGTTCCTAGTTGGGCTAATAAGTAATCTAGCGGCACAGGTTTTTTCCACACCTGCTAGACCTCGCACAGGGGGGGCGAGGGTCCAAAACCCCCCTCCATCTAGACTAAGAAGTGGATTCGGATATGTTACTGCGCCCTTACCAAGAGGCCGCTATCAATGATGCTTGTAAAGCATTAGATAAGCACAAAAACACAATCGTTGTTGCGCCCACAGGGGCGGGTAAAACAATTATGCTGTCTGCGCTTGTAGGCAAAAGATACGAGGACGGTAAAAAAATCCTTGTAATGCAGCATAGAGATGAACTTGTTGATCAAAACAAATCCAAGTTTGAAAGAATAAATCCATACATCACAACAAGTATTGTAAACGGAACTGTCAAAAATTGGAAAGGCGACACTGTATTCTCTATGGTGCAAACAATTTCCAGAAACAGAAATCTTATGGATCGCCCTGCTTTTGATATGATTGTTATTGACGAAAGCCACCATGCAGCAGCCGATACATATTTAAAAGTCATTAAAGCAGTAAAACAAGACAATCCAGATGCAGAGATTGTAGGCTTTACTGCTACACCTAACAGAGGCGATGGAAAAGGTTTGCGAAAAGTATTCAATAACTGTTCGCACCAGATAGATATTACAACACTTATCAGAGAAGGATTTCTCGTACCGCCAAAGTCATATGTGATTGATTGCGGTGTAAAAGACAAACTGAATGATGTGGCTATTAGCGGTAACGACTTCAACATGGAGCAAGTCGAGTCCATTATGAACCGCAAGGTTATTAATCAAAAAGTAGTTGAAGAGTATCTTAATCATGCAGAGGGCAGAAAAACCGTTGTGTTCTGTAGCACAATTAGACACGCAGAGGATCTGTTAGAAGAGTTTTTAGACCAAGGCGTTAATGCAGATATAGTCACAGGAGAAACGCCAAAGGCAGAGAGGGCGCAAACGCTACACGATTTAGTTCATAACGATCTTCAGGTTGTGGTTAATGTGGCTGTGCTTACAGAGGGCTTTGATGCGCCACCAGTGTCGTGCATCATTCTAACCAGACCATGTTCTCAAAAAGCCACAATGGTTCAAATGATTGGGCGTGGCTTACGCACAATAAATCCAGAAGAGTTTCCTGATTTAGTCAAAAGAGACTGCATTGTTCTGGACTTCGGGACAAGCGTACTAACGCATGGATCTTTAGAAGATCAAGTAAATCTAGACGATAAAGAAAAAGGTGAGCAACCGCTCAAGCAATGCCCAGAGTGCGAAGCTGTTATTCCTTTGAACGCTAAAATATGTCCTGTCTGTGGTCATGTATTTGATGGCGAGAAAGAAGAAAAAGAAGAACTTGACGTATTTGAAATGACAGAGTTCGATCTTATGAAGATGTCTCCATTTAGATGGATTAATATGTTTGGGGATCAAAGCCTGCGTATGGCTATGGGATTTGAGGGTTTTGTTGGAGTCGCAAATACCTCAAATCTATCAATTGCATTTGGTAAAAAATCTAGAGGAAAATTAAAAGTTCTTTCGGTTGGCGATGCTGTGCAAGCCACAGCAGCAGCAGATGATTTCTTACGAGAGATCGAAGATGGCAATGCGGCTGTAAAAACAAAAAGATGGCTAGATCAACGATTAACGGATAAACAGAGAGTACACCTTGCTGATCAAGGGGTAGATGTTGGGCTATTTGACTTCTCTTGGACGAAGTACAAAGCGGCTTGTATGCTTAGTTTCTTGTGGAACAAGGATGTAATCGAGGCAACAGTGGAGAGGTATCTATGAAAGACGTAAAAACGCGATGGGCAGTATATGATGATGGGCTTAAAATTTGGTTCAATGGTGAATTGGTTGCCAAAATTGATACAAGTGAATTTAAGCACATGGTTTCAGATCTTGCGTTATGGTTAAAGCACAATGATGCAGAGGATAAGGTTGATGGCTAGGTTTGAAATTTTTTTAATTCTTGCGAAAAGAAAAGATGATGATGAGATTTACACAGATAATTTAGAATATGTTTGTTTCTGTGAAGGGTCTTACAATCAAGATGCCATGAGTAAAAAAACAAGTAATGTCATTCAAGGCGAGATAGATGATTCAGAGGATGAGGTTTTGTTTGGTTCAGCCAATATTATTATCAGAGATAAAGTTGTATCTGCAATCAGCTTTAAGAACAAAGATTGTGATCCTGAAGAGATAGATCATCTATTAGATTTAATTTTAGAAGACAAAGAAGAAATAATGCACTGAGGAGGGCGTATGAGTAACGAACCAAAGCCAATAAAAGAGTTGGCATTTATATTAGGAACATTTGGTTGGGACACCAAATTCTCTGATCTTTCAGAAGATCAGGTTCATGTATTAATATTTGCTTTACAGGAAGCAGCAAAACTAACAGAGGAAGTTGAAATTGGGAAACTCGAAGACAAATACTATAAGTCAACAGGCGCTTGGCCTACTACAAGTATCCCCTTCTGATCCACAAGCAGAGGCAATATCGCAAGCAGTAGACAAAGCTATCGTAGAAAAGAATAGCAAACGCGAACGAAGAAAATATTTGGGAGCTTCAAGCATAGGTGACGAATGCAGTCGAAAGATACAGTATCGGTACTTAAACTATCCACAAGACGAGGGTTCGGGCTTCAGTGCAAGAACACTCAGGATATTCGAGTTCGGTCATTACATCGAAGACTACGCTGCAATGTGGCTACGCGATGCAGGGTTCGATCTGAGAACAGAGGATAAGATGGGAAAACAGTTTGGCTTTTCTATAGCCGATGATGAAATTAAAGGGCACATTGATGGTGTGGTCTGTGACGGTGACGTGGATATGGGCTATCCATGTCTGTGGGAAAACAAGTCAGCGAACGATCAAAAGTGGAAAGGCTTTCAGCGCATGGGGGTAGCCAAGGCAAATCCTGTTTACGCTACTCAGATCGCTTTATATCAAGCCTACATGGATCTTACAGAACACCCTGCGCTCTTTACAGTGGTAAATAAGAACACATCTGAGATTTACTACGAATTAGTGCCGTTCAATCGGGAGTTAGCACAGACGTCAAGTGACAAGGCTGTAAATATCTTGACTGCGGCTAAAGCAGGTGACATTCTACCTCGCATAGCTCAAACAAAAGATTTTTTTCTTTGTAAGTTTTGCGAGTTTAGGGAGACTTGTTGGAATAATTAAAAAAAGCGGGGGATAGGCAAAAGGACTATGATCTACCCCCCGAAGAGGTAAATATGTATATAAGGACAATATAATGTCATTAAGGGTAATTGGCAACACAAGATATGGTAGTGAACCGAGAGATTTAGTCGCAGAGATAACGGATAAAGTTCCGTCTTATGTGCAAATAGAGGCTTTAAAAAATGCTTATCCAAACGGAAGAGTTGTTCGGAATGAGTTTTATCTGGGGTCTTTGAATGGCGAAGCGGGTCAATCTCTCAAGATAAATATAGATCCATCTAGCTCAGAGTTCATGCGAGGCATGGACTTTAACACAGGTGATGGCATCGGGGGCATAACTAAAATCCTGATGGCGGCATATGGTTGGAAAATTAAAGATGTAGCCGAACATTTTGGCACATGGTTGGAAAAACAAAAGACAGAACCACCCATGAATCCAATAAATCCTGCACTTGCCCAGCCGCAGCAGGAACAACAACCCGAACAAGTTAAACAAAAGCGGGTTATCGACTACTCAACGCCATACGATGGAGAGTATTTATACCTGTCAGAAGACGGTGAAATTATCGTTGCGGTCAGGAAATACATCGAACGAGATCAAACTGGTGAAATTGTTCGGGATAATGACGGCAGCGCAAAAAAAGAGTTTCGTCAGTTCCCACGTTTACCAGAAACTAGGCCGTTATATAACCTACCGCAGATCAAAGAAGCAGATCGGGTCATATGGGTAGAGGGCGAAAAGTGTGCTGATGAACTAATTAAGCTTGGGCATACAGCAACTTGTACTATCGGGGGCGCAGGGATGCTATCTCAGCGCACAAAAGATAAGTTTGATTTCTCTCCATTGCACGGCAAAGAGCTTATTATATGGCCTGATAACGATGAAGCGGGTCAGAAATTAGCCAAAATAGTGCAAGAGCTTGGTGTTAACGCAGGGGCAAAAGCCGTTACGATGCTTACGCCACCACAGGGTAAGCCAAAAAAGTGGGACGCTGCTGATGCGATTGAAGAAGCTTTTGATATATCGAAGTTTCTCAACGCACCAAATCATAAAGTAAAGAGAACATTATCTCTCAAAAATAGAAACCTTCTTATTGAAAATCAATTCGTTGGCGCTGCACCCGAACAAAAATTTCTAATTGGAGATACCATACCGCTGGGAGTTCCATGTGTTTTCGCGGCTGCTGGAGATAGCGGTAAAGGTATGATGACATTAGATCTGGCTATGAAGGTGGCATCGGGCGAAGCTATGCAAAATTCTTTCGGGGGTTTAGTCTCTCATCACGGGTCAGCCATTATATTATCAGCAGAAGATGACAGAGATGAGCTTCATCGCAGGGTCAGCAGACTGGATAAGATGAACACTCGTTCGGGTTATAGACATGATTTGCTGGTTGTGCCCCTTCCAAACGAAGGCGGAGTGTTTCCAATTATGATGAAGGCCGACAATACCTACGTCACATCTCCAGAGTTTGAAAAGATTTACGAGGAAATGTTGGAGATCGAGGATCTGGCATTGATTGTTATTGATCCTATGGCATCATTTGTACACGCAGATGTAAATGCAGATCCTGCAGCAGGCGCTGCTTTTATGGGATTGTTAGCTCAAATGGCTACAGAAACAGGCGCTACAGTTATGGTTAATCACCACATGGCTAAAATCAGGGATAAAGATCCTGTTACAACGCCAGAACAGGCTCGTAATCTTATTCGGGGTACGTCAGCTATTGTCGATGGGGTTAGATCAGCATTTGCTGTTTGGCAAGTGGATGAGGGCGTAGCTAGAACAAGATGCACAAATCTTGGAATTAGTTACACAAGAAACACTGTCTTTGATGGCGCAGTCGTAAAATCAAACGGTGTTGCTAATCGGGACATCAGACATTTTATTCGTAACCCGAACAATGGACTGCTAGAAGATCGAAGTGAGGATATTAGAAGCATCATTGGTTCTGAAATTGTTCGGAATAGATTAGAATATGTGTTTAATTTTATAGATCTGCAAGAGCAGGCGGGTATTTATATGACGCATGATGGACAAGATAGTATCTTTGACACTATTTCCTCAACTCCAGATACAAATATAAACGCTGCAAACTTGAGGGATGATGGCAGAACTACAATTAAAAAAGCTGTTACAGCTTTGTTGCAAGCAGGTAGAATTGGTAAATATAAAAGAACAAATCAAGGATCGAGAAGGTTTCTCGGTGTTGTGGGCGGTGATCTATATCAAGCAGAACAAGCAATCATAAATGGAGGTGAGTAATGAAGGCTCAAGTAAAAGGTAAGATATACCAAAGCGAAGCGGCTAGAATAAGATATGAAGATCTCTACAGCAAAAACTGGTGCGTTCAAAATAGATTGGACGTATCAGAAAGACCAAATCTTCGGGGGCAAGTAAAAATAAAAACTTTTGCCGAAAAACAAGATGAGATTAAAAATCTATCTAAAAATGCAAAGATGGTTAATAGTTTTCTAAACAGAAATATGAAAATACCAAAAATTGCAGAAGTAATGTTTTCAACCGAAACTTTTGTTCGGAATATTATAAAAAAATACAACCTGCCAAAATAATTAATTAGGCCGAACTCGCGGCCTAACTAATTTTGATTGAACATCTGAAGGCAAGCACCACATAGAAATATCGTTGCCATATAATTCGTACATATGATCATACATATGATCAAACGTTCGGCTGCTCATGGCCTTCATGCAATGCTGTTCACTCTCGAACCAAACAATCGTGTCGATCTCATGGTTATGCAATGTGTAAGAAAGAACCAACGCTGTAAAGTATTCAATCATTTATTTTTCCAAACATCGTTAATCAAAATCTTGTCCTTATCTCCACCGAACTCAATAATAAACTCGCTCTTAGCCATTTGACTGGCTTTAGCAGAACTCTCAGCTTTAATCGGATAAGTCTTTCTAACAACGCCCTCTATCTCAACAAAGAACTCTCGCTTCTCAGGATAGTGATCAGGCTTTGGGTACACATGAACCGTGTGAAAATCTTCATCATCTGTTAGTCCCATTGGGCTTCTCCTTTTAAAACCACAACGTCCCCAACGATAGGCTGCATACATAGCTTTGATGCCGCCACATTAAGGGGCAAATCTTTTAAAAGCCCCTCTTCGTTAACAAGAACTTGCAATTCTGGTCTATGTGGCAAGTGAACCATTTCGACTAAACCACCGACAAGCTCTTGAGCTTTTTTTAAGCTCGGCCTGTCTTTCTTATTTTCGAATGTTATTATCATCTTCAATACCTAACTCTCTCATCCAGTTTTGCAGGGTTTGATAATTTTTCAACCCTAATAATTTAGAAGCAGAACTCACGTTCTTTGACTTCTCTAAGGCTCTACGAATGTATTTGTCCTTAGTCGTTCTAACAGCCCTCAGAACATCAAAGTCATCTTGAGCTAATAGATCAAGGTACGCAGGGTTATCCCTGCGCCATTGCTCATTGACACCAAGATTGTGCTTAATCTCGTCCTTAAACTTATTCAAATCAGTCTCAGTCTTGATGTCACTAAGCCTTTCGAGTGTGTAGTGCATACACATAGTATCGTCTTCAATAGCCATTTATGCTGCCTTTCCTAGCTTTGGGGCATGATAGCCCTTTTTAATTCCATACGCAGGATGCCCAGACCAGAAACCATCAATCCAGATGTATGGTAAGCCATCCTCTCGGTACACAACGTCATCCCAATGGGGCTTTGCCTTGCGCCAGTGGCCTCTGGTGTAGTGCAGTGGCATATGGAAAGATCTGCCACGTTCATCAACTTCACCCTCAATAGGCTCATTGATGTTCCAACTGATTTCATGCCATTGCTCTACGTCAACGCCATGTTGCTTCTGCGCTCTTTTGCGCTGCTGCCTACTACCCGACTTCAAAACGTCCACAAATCGGGGCTGATTGATCAAAGAAAACGCACCAGAAATTGTAGTAATCATTTCAAGATACATCGCATGAAAGCTTTCATCGTTCTCTAATCTTTCGTGCAGCTCTGTCGGGAACCTAATCCCACCACGCTTTAATTCGTAGCTGCCAATATGAGTAGGAGTTGAATTTCGGGCTACCAAACGAATAGCAACTGAACCATCCTCAGACTGTCGGCAAAGAAAGCCATCAATATGACCGCTGCCAAATGCCCTGACAACTTCTCCAGTGTCCAAATCCTTTGTGTCGAATGTGTCTAAAGAGATAAAGCAAAGCTTTGACGGTAGCCTGCAATCTTCAGAGAATACAACCTCCCTGCTATTCTCTTCTTCCTCAACCAACTCATTATGATAAGCTGCCAAAGCTTCTTTGAAGTCTTCGGAAATAAAGTACATATCCGCTTCCTTCATGTCCTCTAAGGCATAACGGTAGTTTTGAAGAACCCCGAAGTTTAAATCTTCGGGACTCTCTATTGTACTTCTGAAATTGTCCATTACATCAGTAACGATCTCAACGAATTTATTGCTCATTGTTACCCTCCCAATTTAATTCAAAGTTAATGTTGTGATAACGGCAGTAACCAATAGCCACATACATTTTTTCACACATACTATCGTAAAACATCGCGTGAACTTTACCGTCATCATCGCAAATTAAAGTAAGCCAATAGCCATCTTCATCTGCCCAACTTAAAATTCTACCTTCATCACTGGACGTTTCAAAAGATTGACCAATTACTTCAGTAAGACCAGAGATACTCCAAGCGAATTTATTTAAGGTTTTAGGTGCAACTTTCATTACCATTTCTCCCCAAATACTTTCTGAAACGCTTCGTCCAGAACTTGGTTGATCTCAATCATGGCTTGAGGCTCAATGAACTTGACCTCTCCACCACACTCGCAAAGGTCGGGGGCAAAATCATCCACCCCCCACTCTTTGTTACACTTATTGCAAATCCACATCTTTAAACTCCCTAATGTTTTCCAATGTCCAATCGTGACCGTTATCAGTTTGCTCCCAATCTGCTTCACAGTCACCCTTTGCAATCTCCCACGCTTCATCTTGGCTATCGGCTTCAATAATAGCGGTATATCCCACATCCATTGTGGCAGTTACTTTAAACTTAGGCATATGGTTCCTCCATTGATTCAACATCGTCAGGCTCAACGTGCCACGTTCCATGTTTAACGTCAGCATACTCGAAGTTATCCATAAACTTCTGTTGCGCTTCTTTTGGGCTGTCAGCATCAACCGTTTCAGATAGCACTACTCGCACTTCATATCTCATATTACCAACTCGCCTGATAGGTTACAGTGTTCCAAGAATTGGATTCCACCCACTCAGCGGCTTTGTCAAAAACCTTTGCGTGTTCTTCACCATTCAATCGGTCTTCATCCCACCACTCAGGATGTCCGAAGAAACAGCCGTTACAATCTTCATTGTCAGGTAAGCCACCATCACGCAAAGCTTGAGCAATACGATTACAATCCAAATTAGTTAAATGAATAGGTTGACAATCATCAACATCACCTGCGAACACCTTCACAATATACTTGTGCAACGGTGTAAACTTGCGCCAGTAACCCATGTCAAGAATGTACTCAGAAACCTCAAAGCCATCAATAACAGGTCGCTTTACCTCTAATGAACCACCTTCTGGTGCTTGCTGCGAATGATCGTATTTACTAACGAACTTTTCACCGCGTAGATACATATCTAATCCCATGATAATCCTCCTTATACTAGATATATTATAAAGTATAAAGTATTTTATCTAAAAGGTCAAGAGGAAATATAAATTTTTTTATAAAAAAACCCCCGATGCAAAAACAGAAATAAAAGCATCGAGGGTATAGTCTAGTATTTTGAGGTAGTAAGTAACAAGCGATTAACTTACTATATTTAAATTATAACATGGGAACATATGGGATGTCAAGTAAAAAAACCACTAGCACACAAAATATTGCTGTAGGTTATACCACTGGTAAACATAACACAGCAGTAAGTAATAACCCGATGAATTGTTCGGCTTATAAAATACAACTGAAACTTACAACACAGCAGTAGGAAATAAAAAACCCCCGCACGAATGCGAGGGTCAAGTTATTCGGGTTATGTCAGGATCTAAAACCATTCGAAGTGAACTCCTAAAATCCAAACAATAACCATTAAGATAGCAATTACAGCAATCCAACGATCTTCAAAGTCAGCATCCATCTGCTCCAAAAGCCGAATAAGTTTATTCATTTTATACCTCCGATAAAAATGATTTCATTTGTTCTTGTGAAAATTTTCTAGACCTCGGTGTAGGGGAATTGATAATAAGTTTTTTAATTAATTCCTTAATTGCGGTCATATCTCCACTTTTAACATCTTTTTTAATTTGATCCAAAACCTCATCAATAAGTTTATCCATCTTTACTCTCCAATTCAAAGCTAATCCAAATTTGACCATCATCCATTAAGTCAGCGTGTTGATAAAACTCAACAGGCTTGTCCTTTACGAACTCCTTTAACAAATCAATAAATTCATCTTCATCCATTTGCCGTAACTCCTACATCAACAAGATCAGCGTCACGCTTTGCAGAACGTAGGTAATAATCATCAAGGCCGAAGTATTTATAACCCTCTTCGATCATGTTGTAGTAACCACCAGACGGTACATGCAAATAGTTCTTGTTGCCATTCATGTCGTAAATGATCCACTCTTTATTGATCTTCCTGCGATCATAAAAATCTGGATAGCCTTCCAACATATCCAACGCACCAAGACAGTCCTCTGTGATTTCCCACAATACAACTGGCAAGATAGCATCAGCATCAGCACGAAAGTCAGCCACGCCACGAAAGATCAAACGGTAATTAGGTAAGTAAAACCCACCCATTGGTTTGGCCTTGGGGCAACGATGCGACATCGCCTCCCTGTTAGTGTTCATTCCATATGCTAAATAATACATTTATTGTTTCCTTTTTTACTAGATAAATTATCTTATCATTTATGGGAAAGTTTGTCAAGTAAAAAATAAAAGAGGGGGAAACAAATCCCCCTCAATATGCAATCACAGCCAAGGAATTACGCCAATATTAAAACCGCTTGCACTGCCACGGTTTGAGACTCTTAATGATAACACTTTTGGCGATCTCAGCACTCATGGCTTACTATGCTTATTAATTAATAGTCGCGTGTTTAGCCTCTAAACTAGCAACCCACTTTTTTAGGTTTTCATTTAAATGAATGTCAATCAACTCAGAACAAACTTCGTTTGTAATAGTAGAAAAGTAATCAAGAAAATAATCGTACTTTGGGTTCCAATCTGGTTGCGGCATATCTTTAAGACATTTCTTAATGATGTCCAAAACCTTCTCCTCAGTAACATCAAGAGTATTGGTCATGTATTTTAAATACTCTTTCTTGACGTACTCCTCTAAAGCAAGATCACCCTCTGCGTAAATCGTGTGAGCATCAGCCACAGCTTTCAACTCCTCAGTATACTTAGGATCACTCTTCATGTGCTTCATGAACTCCTTAAAGTAAAAGTTTAAAATCCAAGTGCCAAACATATCAGTATCGTTTTTCATTTTTATTACCCATTCCTATTCATTACATATTCTAGTTGTTCGTTGTGCGGATGCCTGTGCTTGTCAGTTTCTAGATAACTTAATCTATTGTATAGCTTCCAATATGTGTTCTCGAAAACTTCTTTGCAAACCGCATCATTTTGTTCTGCGTCAGACATTTTTTTAGCCGCTTCCAGAATAACATTTACCACATCGGCAAGTTGATTAACGCAAGTCTGAGCGTCCTCTAAAGTGCAATCTTTGTTGCTGAAAGAATTTAATTTAATAACCATTATTACCTCCTATAAATAACCATTTTTTTCATCTTCAATTAAACGATCTTCCATACCGTCAGAAAGCCAAGCATTAGATCCATAAGGAACTCTACAACCCCAATGATCATGATTAATATAACCAAGATCATTAACTTTCTTAGCTAAAACGTCTGCACGATCACGATCATGAAAATTATAATAATGAGAATACTCTCTGCCTTCTGCATCATACGCCATTAAATGAAATAATGTTTTACCATTCCTAGCTGTATAATAAACTGTATGCGCTGTGCTTTTTTCTAACTTTACTTGCATTTGTTTACTCCTCTAAAATACTATCACTATAGTATATGAAGTTTTTCCATATGTCAAGAGAAAAAATAAATTATTTTATCTTTATTTTACGTCAACATTTTCTACGTCAAAGTTGACGCGGTTGACGTTGCCGTAACTTATTCAATAAAATCAATGACTTAGACCAATCGCGTCAACTACGTCAGAAAGTCGAGTTGACGTAAATAAATCAATAAAATCAATGGGTTAATTTACGTCAACTGCGTCACCCCCCTTATAGGGGGGGATATACATCATCCCCCCTTGACGTAATGGAGCGTCAGCCGCTTCCTGATGTTCTGGGAAATTATGACAACTATAGCACTTGACCATCGTAGCGTTTTTAGTAGAATGGCTGCGGGTCATAAGTCGTAAAATTGTTCGGGTAGGAGCTGGTATGCCGAAGGTAGGAATAAAAGAAGATAAGATACACGGGAACAGAAGGCTCAATCCAAAACAGCAACAGTTTCTCAAAAACTATCTTCACGGAGATATGACACAAACCGCAGCAGCACGAGAAGCAGGGTATTCGAACGCCAACGTCAGAGCTGTGCAGCTTCTTAATAATCCCACGGTAAAAGAACGCCTCGAAGAAATGAGACAGGAGCTAGAAAGCAAGTACGGTGTCTCTGTGACTAAATCTGTTCGGGATATGCAACTGCTCAGAGATGAAGCATGGCAGGCAGGAAACTTTTCAGCAGCAATTAAAGCAGAAGAACTCAGGCTCAAGGTAACGGGATTAATGGTCGCTCGTAGCCATGTAACACACGAAAACATAGATAGCCTAACCCGTGACCAAATCGTAGAACAACTGGAAGAATTTATGGATCGTGCTAAAAATCGTATGATTGACGTTACACCAGCAGAAAATCCCATAGAAGCCGAACAAATCCCAGTAGCAGCAGATAGCGAGAACCCAGCGGAATAGCTGGATTGCCTAGAGGGGGCGGTCGGGCGTTCCCCAGCGGGAAAATGTTCGGGATGTGTCGGGGGTCGGGATCGGGCTTTGTCATCACCAGCATCGGGATCGGGGTTAAGCCGAAAAATTGTTCGGGATATTATACCATCGGGCTGCTGGGTGTGCAACTCGAACTCGGAGCAGCAGCTCCTCCTTTTGAAGATCGGGGTCTTCGGGATCGGGGATCGGGAACAATTGTTCGGGATCGGGGCGCTGGGATCGGGACACCCCCGGTAATTCATTACCTGCTCCCCGGATCTTCCCCGGCAGCATCTCCTCCCGCCCGGCGGAACTGTGCCCGGTGAGCTAACCCGAACAATTGTTCGTAAAACCCCCGGCAGCCCGGTGGCTTCCGCCCGGTGTTCAGCCCGGCATCCCGCCTGGATAAAAAAATTTATCTTAGGGGTTGACATTCTCTATAATATGGGATACTATGGGATTATAGTTTAGTAATGAGGAGTATATATAATGACTATCGGTGGATACACAATGAAAGATCGGGGGTTCGCAATCGAAGTTGAAGAATATGAAGCAGGGTGGAGTTTTCTTCTTCAAGGAGATGACGCGCAGCAGTTTAGAGATGAATGGAAGTTAGCTCAGGAATACGACATTCCTTTTGGCACATTTCTTAGAGATCACGAATACAACACGTTGTTTCAATAATTTCTTCTGCTGGGCAATCTGCCCAGCATTTTTTTTGAGCTGGGTGCGAACAATTGTTCGGCTTATTTGAGCTGCAGCAGTTCCAGCACCCGCTGGTGAAGAAGATAAAAAAAATTATCTTTTTGTGTTGACAACGATATTAATGTGGGATAGTATGGGATTAGTCTAGTAAAGAGGAGGCATAAGCCATGACAGACACAACAACAAAAACCCGTATCATACGCGACCTTCAAGGCGACTTGTTGGATTGCAACCATGTAACCCGCAGACATTTTAGAATGTTCTTGGATGGATCATATAACGGGGAAAAAAGTTACTACGCAAACAAAGCGTTTTTGATGGCACACCACACCGAGCCAAAAAAGTTGCGTTCGTGGGTCATTAACCAGTTTACGCAGTTTACTGCAACCGATGCTTATTGCTCTTATGGTTACGCGCAAAAGGTTATTGTTGACACGATTGATCGCGATACACTGGAGAAGCTGAACGTTGCTCTTGTAGAAGATGCGCTTGACTTGATTGAATATGATTTAAAAGAAGCTGTTTAATCGGGACTAAACATCGGGGCATCGGATCGGGATCGGGATCGGGATCGGGATCGGGGATACTATTAGTTTAGTATCCCTTTTCTTATATATACTATAGTTTTTATTTTTTTTTAAATTCAAAAAATTTCAAAAATTTTAAAATTTCGAAAATAACCTTCACACTTGTTCGCTTTATTTTGCCAGCAAGAACATTTTTTCCTGCTTTATTCCTGCTTTAAAAATGGTGGTTTATACATATATATAAAAAAAATTACATTTTATGGGAAAAAACGCTTTATTTATGGGAAAAAATCATTTAGGAATATGGGTAAGGGCGACAGCTTTGCCCTGATAAACAAAAAAAAGGTAATAAAAACAATGACTTACAAAACAAGCGAATTTAAAATCACTCTTAAAAACTTTGAAGTTGAAGAATTATTTAATCACTTTGATGTTTTTGGATTGCAAGAAATCGAATTAGACAATGGTGATTTTGTATATCCTGAAAACGATGAAATCAGAAATGTAACACTAGCAATTGAGAAAGCGATATAACTATGACTTTAGAAAACAGAAATATGACATTTGGTTTTGAATGGGAATTTGGGCAAATATCAAAATCAAGATTTGAAAGATATTTTGCAGAACGCAATTTCACAAAAGGTTTCACAGTTGATACCGATGCAAGCTCAGGTGTAACGGCGGAAATCAAAACCTGCCCATTAGTCCCTTGCCAAACATCACGCGAATTTATGCAAAATTTATTATCGCATATAAATGCAATTGCACGTCAAGAATGCTCTAGTGTTGACGATATTGTTAACACTGGTTGCGGTGTTCACGTTCATATAGGTAATGCACCTATAAACTCAAACGTTGATCCCGATGAATTTTGCAGGGCATCAATAGAAGCATGGCCTAGAATACATACGGACCATGCAATGCCTTTTGATTTCGAAATAATACGCGATGTCACTTATCGTTATGCGAGAATGCAAAGCATAATAAATACTATGCTTGCACCTAGTCGCACAGAAAACACAATGTGTTGGGGCTTATCTAATTTAATAAATGAGATTTTAGGATCTAGGGATATTCAAGAATTAAACAGAGCATTAGGTGGAACACCGAGCGGTGGTAAGTTTAGTGCAATCACACTAGCTCATGATCCTAGATCATATCCTAATCGTGAACAAAATCGCGTTGGTACTATCGAATTTCGTCAACACCATGGAACAAGCGATTTTGAAAAGTCTTGGAAATGGTTAGAGTTTATCTGCAATCTTTTTACGCACACTCATAACGAGCGTATTGGGTTTGAGAATAACCAAACAAGTGTTCAGGAAACACCGACTAACGATATTTTCAGACGCGGATCTAGAAATAACGTTCAATACCATTTGATCCGATCAAATAGCGGTGCGACTACACGCGATATTATGGATGTTACTGGGCGTTCTGAGCAAAGTGTAAGACGCGGTATTTCTGAGATTAGAGATAGATTAGAGCAATTAGGTTTTGATCGTTCTGCACTCGTTACGCATGATCAAATCGCTAACGGCCATCGCTACGGTGACGGTACTGACTTGAACGGCTACCAAGTTTTACAGACTATTGAAGCGCAAGTTAGCGGTGCAGAATTATTGCCCGAAAACAGACGCGGTATTGATAGCATTTTTGCAAGCTTATCTGATAGTGATTTCGAATGGTGGCAGGCAAGAATAGCGAATTTCGCCCCATAATAAACGGGCATCAATTCTAAGCCGCCAAAGAAGCCCGCCTAGAGCGGGCTTTTTACTTTTCCAAGGTACCCTAGCCAAACCGAACAATTGTATTTAAATCGGGGTACATACGGGCTATGACCCCCCTGATATATGCGCGGTTTCGGGCAGAACTCTATACTAAGCTTTACACGAACATTCACCCCAAAAAAAATTTTTTAAAAAATTCAAGGTACCCTATCCTCTTGACAGGTACCCTAGCTGTTTTCATAATGTTCTGCATGATATTATAGGGAGTAATACAGATGACTAATGAAGAAATTTTTTCTAAAATTAAAACATTCGAGCGGCCTAAAAAAATGTACTGGAAGCTTGATTTGAAGAATAGGACTTTAGATATTGGCCCTAAAGGTTTTTATGATATTGGGTTTGATCGTTTAACTGATAATGATTCTGATACTTTTCATGATTCTTGGTTTTCTCATTTAGCGACTACTAAAGATTGGGTTGACATGGGTGATCTTTTTGATGCTTTTATTGCGGCTTATGGGGCTGCTGGTTTAAAGCCCACAGAAAATTTTTTTAAAAATTACAAAAGATCTCTTAAGGTTTATGCTGATCAAACATACGGTATAAAAGTTGAAGGTTTGTGGCGTGAGAAATTTAGGCCCGAAGAAAAAATTTTTATAAAAATTGGTTCTTATCTTCCTAATTCTGATGGTTGTGTAAAAGATATAATTACTGGAATGGATTCTACGCCTTGACATAAACCCCATAATATCCCATATTATCCTTTACCTAGAAAAGGGGGAATTAATGCCAAGGTATAGATTAAATTACGGAGCGACTAGGGAGTTTGACGCACAGGGTCCGGGCGAGGTTGTTCCTTTTATTGCAGAAAAGCATTTTGCGGGTAGTGAGGGTGAGAGTCGTTTTATGCGCAGGCTTGCTATGGAGTTTTCTGATTGGAACAGGGGAACTTACTGTTACACGAATAGGGACAGGCTTGCGCAGAGCATGATGAAAGAAGGTTTGCTAGAGTGTGTTGATTAAATTAAAAGTTGCTGTTAGGATGTGAATTAAGTTTATTGAGGAGGCTTGATTTATGGTAGCAGTAAAAACTGGCGCACCGATGGTTCCGATGGGCGGTTCGCCTATGGGTGGTATGCCTATGGGTGGAGCGCCACAACCTATGAATATGATGCCACCTCAGATGCCTTTACAGCCTGTACCGCCTATGGGTCAGGCTATGCCGATGCAGCAGGGTTCAGCGCCTATTCCCCCGAATGCGAACAGGCGCAAGCGTTTTGGTGATAGTTTAGAGACTATGCTTGCGGGTAATATTCGGCCTGCTGCACCTGTAGCGTCTGATCAGATGGGTGGCATGAATGTTTTTACGGGTCAGATGATGAACACGGCTAGACCTCCTGTTGCTCAGATGCGCAATGGTGGTATTGTTAGGAATATGCGCAGGGGTGGTTCTTCTTTTGCTGATTATGCAGGTGTTACGAAAAATAGAGATATAAAGCCTCCTACACGTTCTGGTCCAAGCATGACGCATGATCAGCTTATGTCTTCTATTAGGGGTGGTAGTAGTCCGAATGATGACAGACCTGCGCCTGTGGTTACGGCTCCAGTTGTTCCTATGGATTTTGGAGATGATGATGATTACACGCCGACATCTGCTGAGTTGAATCAGGAGTTACTTGACATAGGTGCGCCTGACAAGCGTTTTGATGTTGTTCCGGGTGGCGTTGATAAGATTTATGGTGGTATGGGTAATCTTGATGAGAGAGATGACCAAACCTCTACGTTAAATGCTATTAACACAGGTATTGCGGCTGCGAACAGAAGGGCTGCTGGTGGTTTTAGTGATGTAGAGATGGTCCCCGGCACTGGTGGTATAGCTGCGATACGTTCTCGTCAGCCATTTCCTGATGAGTTGAGTCTTCAAACACCGTTTAATAATACTCCATCTATTTCTATTCCGTCTGGCACATCTAGCACGTTAGCTCAGAACATGATAACGTTTCCTGAATCTCCTGATACGGGTATGCAGCCCGGTCCTGCTTATTCTCCTAGTGGTATGCCTAATACGGGTATGACTGCTGGACCTGCCTATTCTCCTAGTGACATGCCGAACACAGGCATGACTGCTGGTCCAGCTTATTTGCCACTTGAAGCACCTTTATCAGCGGCTAATATTAATTTACCTGAAGATGTTGCAAATGCTTTAAGTAATCTAGGTTTAGGCGATCCTAACGCGACACAAAAAGGTGCTGGCGGTGGTCAAGGTGGCACTGGCACTGACACTGGTACTGGCTCTGGCGGTGATGATGAGGACGATGAAGGATTAACATTTTTACAGAAATTAGCGAGAGACTTTAAGGCTATTCCCGGCAATATAGCATATGATATGAAAATGCTTGGTTATGCAGGTTTTTTTGGTAGTTACGAAACTAGATTAGCAAACATGAAAAAAAATGGTGTTCCTGAAGATATAGCGAAAGCTTGGTTAGACAAAAGCGAAGAAACTGCTAAGAAGATGGCAGGTAACTATCCAAGCACGACTGAAGATGGCACTGTCGGTGGAGTTGGCGTTGTAGATCCATGTCCAGAGGGTATGAGGCTTGATCCTGTTGCGGGTATTTGTGTTCCGATTGAGGAAGGCGAAGGCGAGGATGAGGGTCCATCTCTTGATTTAAATCGTACTAGGGACGATGAGTTTAACGAGTTAGACGATATTATGAAGAAGATCGTTAAGCCGATTGGTGAATCTGATGAGGTAAGAACCATGCAAGCTGGCGGTTCTGTTGGGTTAAATCGTGTAGCTGATAATTTCTTAGCTGCTATGGGCGGATAAAATGATTTACGAGCGTGGTCGAGGTAGCATTTATGATTTAGATGCTAACAAGGACACCACTCAGGAGACTTCTGTTCCTGACGTTATGTCATCTTATTTTACTAGAGATCCTGATCCAGAGCCTGTTCGTGGTGGCAGGGGTAATATTGTTGAAAGACCTAATGAGCGTAATGATTACTTAGCAAGTATTATTGCCAATCAAACCGCTGAAACGCAGAGAAATGATAGCAATCAGTTTTCACATGGATTAGATCCAATACCCTATAACTTGGGTGTACCTGTTCCGCCTCAACAAACAGTTGTTAATCCGCAAACTGTTGATGCGCGAAATATTAATCCGTTTGTTACTTCTCCCTATAATACGGGTCAAGGAGCCGTCACAGACGATCCTTATATTCTTGGTGATGGAGAAGATTACACGCCTAGTTATATTAGGGATCAAACTCCAATTGTGGGGAAAAGTTACGCTAATATAGTTTCTCAAGGAATTGATGATTTTGGTCAAGCTGTGTATGAAGACCCTCTTGGAGTTGGTAAAAGTATAGCCTCTGGATTATATGAGGGAGGTAAAGATTTTTTATCTAATCCTGTAAGCACTACTTATGACTATGGAAAAAATGTTGTTGAATCTGGTATAAATCTTGGAACTTCTGGAGGTTTGGCTGGTTATTTACCTGAAGGAGTTACAGAGGCAAATGCAACTCCAGAACAACTTACAGCGGCTAGAGAAGCTAAACTTGGTGATATTTTTCAAGTAGGGAGTATAATTCCTGCTGCACAGGCTGCTAGAATTGCTGGTACTGGCGCAAAAGCTGGATTAAGTTATGGTCTTGGTCAGGTTAAAAAGCCTTTTATTAGCAATGCTGAAAGATTAAATAAAATTGCTATAGAGGCTCAAGATCAGTTAGAATCTGCTGGTTTTAGAAATGTAGGAACAGATAAAAATCCTCAATATGCAGGTGTTGAGGTTCCTTCATTTATTCCTGATGCAAAAAGAAATTCTGGTGAAACCATAGCTGAGTATAGAGCAAGGCAGAAAATAGCAAAAGCTATGTATGCAAAGGGTGCTACTGATGCTGAAGTTAGAAGAGATGCAGGTATACAAAGAGTTACTTACAAAACTCCTGATGGTAGAGAAATTACTAGAGACTTTATGCTTTTACAGGCTCCTAAATTCGATGTCGATAAAACTATAGATATGATGCGAGAAGCGGGAGATGATATATTTGAGGAGGTTGTTTCAACTGGAGATGGCGTAACAACTAGATACAGTATGGGAACAGGAATTGGCGGAGGAGGTACTAGGCGTTTAGGTAGAATTGTTGAAAATATGGATGACTACAATCTTTTAGATACTCCATATGATCAGAATTTACGTCAAACTCTTGTGATGCCTATGACACCTGATTTAGATGGTAAATTTGAAAATGCTATGGGTTCAGCTTTTAGAGGCGATGATATAAATCCTGCATTAATTGACTATAATCCGTTATACGCAAGAGATGGCTCTAGTGGTTTAAAAGGCACATACGCAGGCGTACCGCGTATGATAGGAGAAGTTTTCCCACATGAGTTTGACCATCTTGTAAAAGGTAGGGGAGAAAAAAGTATTTTTGATGAGAGCGTTGGTGGTGGTCCACAACAAGTAGGGCCATATAGAGAAAAAAGAAAAAAAGACATTGACCATATTTTAGGCAATACTGAAATGTTTAAGAACAATAAATTAAAAACTGACAGGCTTTTTACAAATATGGGTGAAAAGGGTGCTTTAGAGGAGTTTCCAGATATAGGTAACTCTGTAAATGATTATGTAGATAACATAAATTTTAATTCTATTTCTCAAGCTTTAAAAAGTGATAATTATCCTTCATATAAAAACGTTTTAAAACAAAACTTAGACGATGCTTTTGGTGATAGTAAAATTGCTGTGTCAAGAATAGAGGGTTATTCTGATCCCTTTGCTCAAAAGACAAAAACACTTTTTGAAATAGATAAAGATGATGTTTTGTTTGTAGGCAATCCTGATGAGGGAGAGTTAATTATTAAAGCAGGGGATGGTAAAATAAAATCTGTTAGAGTTGATTCTGCTGATCTTGATTTAAAAAAATTAGATACTTATGAAAAAGGATTAAAAAAAGAACGTGCAGTTATTGCTGGGCCTCTTTCTGATTATGATTTTTATCAATTATCTCCCGTTGAGGTTTTTGCAAGAGGTGCAGTTCCGGGTGACCCTTTAACAACAACTAGAACTGATTTAAATCTTTTTGGTATAATGAATCCTTTAGTTAAGGGAGATAAAAAAACAGATGTATTTGAGGGTCTTGGCAAAGCTTATGATGATTTAAGGGTTCTTACTAAATATGGAGGGTTAAAAAAGGGAATATCTTCTCTTCCATATATCCTTGGAAGAAAACCTTATGGACAAAGAGAAGTTCCAGTTTCTTATGAGCAAATGGTTCCTTATGCACTTAAACCAGACGATGAAGTTTATCGAGAAGCACTTGATTTTGTTTTTGAAGACTATTAGGGAGTTGGGAATTGAACGACCTGAGTGACTTTACCCAGTATTTAACGGATGAAGAGTTAGCGAAAGTCGCTCCTATGTTGGAGCGGCTTAAAACTTTAGATGACAGGACTACCAAGCAAGAAAGCTTTATGACGTTTGTAAAGCATGTTTGGCCTCAGTTTATTGAGGGCAGGCATCACAAGATTTACGCTGAAAAACTGCAAGCTGTAGCGGATGGTAAGTTAAAGCGTTTGATTATTAACATGCCTCCTCGACATACGAAGTCTGAGTTTGCGTCTTATTTATTTCCCACTTGGTTAATGGGGCGTGATCCTACGAAAAAAATCATTCAGGCGACTCACACGGCTGAGTTAGCTGTTGGTTTTGGTCGAAAAGTTAAGAATTTAATTGATAGCGAGGATTTTAGGGATGTTTTTCCTGAAGTAAGTCTTGCGGGGGACGCGAAAGCGTCTGGTAGGTGGAGTACAAACAAGGGTGGTGAGTATTACGCTGTTGGTGTGGGCGGTGCGCTTGCGGGTCGTGGTGCTGATTTAGCTATTATTGATGACCCTGTGTCTGAGCAAGACGCTTTGAGTTCTACAGCGTTGGATAATATCTACGAATGGTACACATCTGGCCCTCGACAGCGTTTACAGCCCGGCGGTGCGATCATAATTGTGATGACAAGGTGGTCTATTCGTGATTTGACGGCGAAAGTTTTGCAAAAGCAGAGCGAAAAGGGAGCTGATAAGTGGGAAATTGTGGAATTTCCTGCAATTATGCCGTCTGGCAAGTCTTTATGGCCTGAATTTTGGACTTTAGATGAATTAGAGGGGGTAAAAGCCTCTATTCCTGTATCTAAGTGGAATGCGCAGTATATGCAGAACCCTACGGCTGAAGAGGGTGCGATAATTAAGCGTGAATGGTGGAATTTGTGGGAAAAAGACGAGCCACCCAACTGTAGTTACGTTATACAGAGCTATGACACGGCATTTAGCAAGTCTGACAGGGCTGATTACAGTGCTATTACGACTTGGGGCGTGTTTCACAGGGAGGAAACTGGGGAAGATCACATTGTTTTACTTGACGCTGTTAGGGGGCGTTGGGAGTTCCCAGAATTAAAAACTGCTGCACATGAGTTGTGGGAAGAGTTCGATCCTGATATGGTACTTATAGAACAAAAAGGATCTGGTATGCCATTAACACAGGAATTAAGGCGTATGGGAATACCTGTAACCCCTTTTACTCCGGGTAAGGGGGCTGACAAGTTTACCCGAATGCACTCATGTGCGCCTGTATTTGAGAGTGGTATGGTGTGGGCACCAGACATGAATTTTGCTGAAGAAGTGATAGAAGAATGCGCTTCTTTTCCAAATGGTGAACATGATGACTTGGCGGATTCGATGACACAGGCTATACTACGTTTTAGACAGGGTGGTTTTATTACGACTCCGAGTGATTATGAAGACGATGAATTTAAATTTCGTGCAAAAAGAGAATATTATTAAGGAGATAAAAAATGGCATCTAAACCTGACTATATTGACATAGATGGTGACGGAAACACAACCGAGCCAATGAAAACTGCTGCAAAGCAAAAAAGAATTGTAAAAAAGAAAAATGGCGGTGTAATTAAAAAAATGAAACCGGGAGGCGCTGTTTGTCGTGGTGCTGGAGCTGCTATATCAGGGACGGGGTTCTCAGGGGTTAAATAATGACAGCTATTGTCAAAATAGATTTAAAAGTTCTTAGTTCAGGTATTAATCAATCTGTTAATGAGCTTGAAGAGGTTGGAGCGAAGGATGATGGAAACCTCCCAGTCCATTTTAGTCGCTCCCTTGCGGCGACTCAAGGTCGAGTGGACTTTGCTCCAACACAAAAAGGTAAATAGGTATGGCTATTGAAAGAGATGCAGGTCCGGGCGGTATTATAGGCCCACAACTTCCAGAGGTACAACCAGATGAGGTTTTGGTTGAGGGATTACCCCAAGATCCCGGTGTTTTTGAGTTTGATGATGGATCTGCAATTATTGGGGAGTATGCAGAGGAGGAGGAGATACCGCAAATATCTCACGATTCAAACCTAGCTGAATTTATGGATTCGAGTGATTTAGGCAAAATTTCTTCTGATTTAACTGGTGAGATTGATGACGATATATCTTCTCGACAGGACTGGCAGGATACATATAAGCGCGGTTTAGAGTTTCTTGGGATGCAGTATGAGGACCGTGCAGAGCCATTTGAGGGTTCTTCTGGCGTTATACATCCGTTATTGGCAGAAAGTGTTACGCAGTTTCAAGCGCAAGCATATCGTGAAATGTTACCTGCAAGTGGACCTGTAAGAACACAAGTCGTTGGTGCGCAATCAGAACAGCTTATTAAGCAGGCAGAGCGTGTCAAGGATTATATGAATTATATGATTACTTACGAGATGGAAGAGTATGATCCTGAGATGGATCAGATGTTATTTTATCTTCCTGTTGTAGGTTCTACGTTTAAAAAGGTATATTTCGATCCTTTAAAGGGTCGTGCTGTTAGTCAGTTTGTACATGCAGAGGATCTTGTAGTTCCTTATGGCGCAACTGATTTGGCGTCTTCACCTAGAATTACGCACATTATTAAAATGGCCTCGAATGAGGTTAAAAAGCTACAGATAGCTGGTTTTTACCGTGATGTAGACTTGCCTCAAGATGGTTCATCTACAGAAAAGATGTCAGAGGTACAGGAAGCTATTAATGAAGTGCAGGGCGTTTATCCTAGCGGTTCTTCATATGAGCTTACTTTATATGAGATACACACTGATTTAGATTTGCCCGGCTTTGAGGATCTTGACGAAACAGGTTCTGAAAGCGGTTTAAAATTACCGTATGTTGTTACGATTATAGAAGATACTGGAGAAGTTCTTGGTATTCGTAGGAATTACGAAGAAGCAGACATGATGAAAAAGCGCAATAAATACTTTGTGCATTATAAATTCTTACCCGGTCTTGGTTTTTACGGTCTTGGCTTAACACATATGATTGGTGGCTTGGCTCAAGCGTCTACTTCTATTTTACGTCAGTTAATTGATGCGGGTACGCTTTCTAACTTACCTGCAGGATTTAAAGCCCGTGGCGCAAGGATTAGAGATGAAGACAATCCAATACAGCCCGGCGAGTTTCGTGATATAGACGTTGCAGGAACCGATATACGCACCTCCCTGATGCCTTTACCGTTTAAAGAGCCTTCAGGTACTCTGTATAACCTTTTAGGCACTCTTGTGGACGCTGGACGCCGATTTGCGACTATGGCTGACATGAAGGTGGGTGAGATGAGTGGTGAAACACCTGTTGGCACCACAATGGCAATTATGGAGCGTGGCACGAAGGTTATGTCCGCGATTCATAAACGTATGCATTACTCTCAAAAGATAGAGTTTAAGCTGTTATCTAAAGTATTTTCAGATACTATGCAGTTATATCCTTATATGCCATCAGTAGAATTTGGACCTGAAGTTTTTGCACAGGATTTTGATGCGCGAGTGGATGTTCTTCCAGTCAGTGATCCTAACATATTCTCAATGGCTCAACGTATTGCGCTTGCGCAGACACAATTACAGTTAGTGCAATCAAATCCACAAATTCATGGCGGTCCACAGGGATTGTATCAGGCATATCGAAAGATGTACGAGGCGTTAGGTATTAATAATATTGATTCAATATTACCTGCCCCACCGCAGCCACAGCCGATGAACGCTGCTATGGAAAACAAGATGGCTTTGACTGGTGGTATGCTTCAAGCGTTTCCACAACAGGATCACAAAGCTCATATGGAAACACACTTGGCTATTATGTCCACACCATCTGTACAAATGAACCCACAGGCAACTTTATCATTGCAAGGTCACATTCAAGAACATATTGGTTTGTTAGCGGAACAACAGGCGCAACAGATCGTAATGGAACAAGCAGGTGCAGAAGTGCAAGAAAATCCAGAGGCTATGCAGATGTTACAGCCTGCTATAGAGCGTCAAGCAGCTATGTTGATTGCAGATCTAACAGAGCAATATGCACAGACGCTAGAGCCTCAAGATCAACAAGATCCATTAGTTGCAATTCGACAGCAGGAATTACAGCTAAAAGCGGCAGATATGGAGCGAAAGTCTCAAGAATTTGAGACAAAGCAAGAGCTTGAATATGACCGTGAAGCGATGGATGCTCAATTGGCTAATCGCCGTATAGAGCTTCAAGAAGAGGCTCTTGCTGACAAAACTAGAGTGGCGGAAGATAGAATACAAACTCAAAGAGATATTGCCGCCCTGAGTGCCCGTATGAAAGGAACAGGATAATGGCATCATCTGTTAGAGAAAAAATGGTTGAGCAAATTCGCGCTGCAAAACGTGCGATACGCGAGACCGAAAATGCAATAAAAACTAAATTTGTTCGCGCTCGTGATGAAAGGGGGCATTATGTAAAAGATGACCCTGATACGGTTGTGAACGAAGCGTGGGTAGAAGTTCCTGTAGAGGAGAAGAAACCCGCAAAGAAGGCTGCAGCCAAGAAAAAGGCTCCCGCCAAGAAATCTGCAAAATAGCTGATAGAGGAGAATAATCATGGCAGATGCAGCAACAGTGGTTATGAAAGCCACAATTTTACCGGACGAGATAGCCAAAACTATCGAAGCCACAACAACAGTCAGCCCTGCTGACGCAAACGACAAGTGGTACTACAAGTTTACTTCTGTATCCAACGCAAGTTCAGATTTAATTGCTGGATATTACTTAGACTATACAGCGCAAGATGACGATACTGCACCACTAGCAGTAGCGACAGCCGACAAAGTAAAGTTTATTTACATCAAGAATGTCGATCCTGATAGCCGTAGTATCTATGTTACATTTGATGCAGGAACAGTTTCTTCAAGTTTAGCTCAAGCTGTAACTATTGGTCCTAACGAGTCTTTCTATGGTAGATTTCCAAATGCAACAGTTGCTGGCGTACACGCGATTTCTTCTGCTTCTACAGCGCAA